>Ga0194131_10001074_pt1 | contig 47495 bp, 39 predicted proteins | sample TA2KigO120mmetaG_FD_148631 | JGI IMG/M metagenome (GOLD analysis project Ga0194131, IMG submission 148631) | Freshwater microbial communities from Lake Tanganyika, Tanzania - TA2015053 Kigoma Offshore 120m | ecosystem: Environmental > Aquatic > Freshwater > Lake | place: Tanzania: Lake...
GACGATAGGTTTTCGCCATCGCCGGCAGTGTAGTACATCTGTGGCACCAGCGCGCAGCACGAACAGACACATGTCACAGGCGATTACTCGGACACGCTCCTAGCCAGTCTGTCGCTGTTTCATTCGCGAAATCTGCGCGCTCGAACACGAGGTTGAATACAGCCGATGTGAGCCCCCCGACCGCGACCAGCAGAAAAGCCGCCGTCGTGACCGCCGTGGCGATCCGCACCGGCAGCGTGAAGAACGACACCGGCTTGAGCGTGCGCATGACTTCCTGGAGCGCCTGCAGCAGCTCGGGCGCGCTTGCGTAGCGCTCCTCGGGATCGGCTGCGGTGGCGCGCTCGACGACGCGCAGGAAGCTGACCGGCAGATCCGGCCGGCGCTCGATCAGCGGCGTCCGCCGCCGCTGCACGTGCGCGTCGCGCACGTCCTCGATCGTCTGGCCGACGACGGGGTACGCCTTCGAGACGAGGAAGTACAGCAGCACGCCGACGCCGTAGACGTCGCTGCGCTCCGAGGCGGGGTCGCCGTCGAGCACCTCCGGCGCCATGTACGCCGGCGTCCCCACGAGCCCGCCGAGTGCCCAGGCGCGGTTCACCTCGGCGCCGGTGCCGAAGTCCATCAGCACGATCCGCCCCGTCTCGTCGCGCATCACGTTGCGCGCCTTCACGTCGCGGTGCACGAAGCCGGCGCGGTGCACCGCCGCGAGCGCGCGGCACACGTCCTCGCCGATGACGGTCGCCTCGATCGCGCTCAACGCCCCCTTCGCCTGCACGTGGTTCGCCAGCGTCTCGCCGTGCACGAACTCCATGCAGAGGCCGACGCGATCCTCGTGCGCCTCGACGCCGAGCACGGTGACGACGTTCGGGTGGCGGACTTTGGCGAGCGCGCGGCCCTCGCGCAGCAGGCGATCCTTGAGGCGCGTGTCGGAGACGTGCCCGTGCAGGATCTTGATCGCCACGTCGCGCTCGAGCTGCGGGTCCCAGGCGCGGTAGACGCGGCCGAAGCTCCCTTCGCCGACCTTGTGATTGAGGCGGTACCGGCCCCACGTATTCGGTGTGCCGTCCGGCAGCACGCGCGGGACGTCCGCCGGCAGCGTCACGCTGGCTTCGAGCTGCGCGAGCAGCGGGTCCTCCATCAGGCGATGGAGGTTCGCGACCTCGCTGAGAATGCGCAGCGCGCCCGCCCAGTCGCGGTCCTCCTCCGAGCGGGACTCCTCCTCGAGCTGCCGCCAGTTCACCGGCGCGCCGTCGGCGATGTTGCCGATGACGAGGTCGAGGACGGCCTCAGCGGACATGCGCGATCTCGGCGGCAAGGCGCTTCATCGCGCGCGTCACCGCCACGCGGGCCGCATCGGGCGACGGCTTGCCCAGCGCGACTGCGAGCTCGTCGTAGGAGTACTGCAGCTCGAGACGGCCGACGATCGCTTCACGATCGGCCGCCTTCAGCCGCGCGAGCGCCGTCTCGTAGCGCTCCGTGTTCTCGACGCCGATGACTGCCTCGAGCGGCGACGTGCCCTCGTCGGGCAGCGAGTCGGCGACGCTGACCTTCTGCGGACGGCGGACGTGCTCGCGCATGACGTCGCGTATCCGGTTCATGACGGCCTGGCGCAGGTAGGCCTGCAGCGCGCCCTGGTGCCGCGGCTCGAACGCCTCGAGGCGCCGCATCGCGCCGATCGCCGCTTCCTGGACGAGATCCGCGGTGTCGAGCATGCCGCGCGCGTGCTGCGGCAGTCGCCCGTGCGCCCAGCGGCGAAGCGCCGGCAGGCAGCGCGTGAGCAGGCGGTCGAGCGCGTCGCGGTCGCCCGCTTTCGCGAGCGCCAGCAGCTCGACGGTCGTCTCCGGAGCCAGCGGCGGCTCGGGAGCGAAGGTTCCGGACGCGTCGCCACCCGACATGTCGGAGCCCGCCTCCTTGTAGGTGAGGTGGGCGTCATGATAGCGGCGCGCATCGGGCGTTAGAAGCACAAAAACCTACTCTGTGAGACAGGCGGCTCACAGAGGTAAACGCGGATCGGCACCAGTTCGAACAGCGGTGCGATACTTTGGGGAAGACCCTGCGGAGAGGTGGCCGAGTGGTCGATGGCGGCGGTCTTGAAAACCGCTGTACCCGGAAGGGTACCGGGGGTTCGAATCCCTCCCTCTCCGCCATCCTCGCCTTCGGCGAGGATGGGCGAAGAGGGTGGTCTTCTTGGCATCAAGCAACGCGCCCACGGCGCGTCGCTATTCGGCGCGAATCCCTTTCTTGAGACTGTTTACTTGCGAATGGCGTCCTGGCCGCCCATGAAGGGCCGCAGGGCCTCCGGGATGGTCACCGACCCGTCTTCCTGCTGGTAGTTCTCGAGAATCGCAATCAGCGTCCGCCCCACCGCCAGTCCTGATCCGTTCAGCGTGTGCGCGAACTCGGGCTTCCCGGTCCCCTCCGGACGGAACTTGATGTTCGCGCGCCGCGCCTGGAACGCCTCCGTGTTGCTGCAGGACGAGATCTCGCGGAACGTGTTCTGGCTCGGGAGCCAGACCTCGAGGTCGTAGGTCTTCGCAGACGCGAAGCCCATGTCGCCCGTGCTGAGGAGCATGGTGCGATACGGCAGCTCGAGCCGCTTGAGGACTTCCTCCGCATTCGACGTCAGGCGCTCGAGCTCGTCATAGGACGCGTCCGCCGTGGTGAACGCCATCAGCTCCACCTTGTCGAACTGGTGCTGGCGGATGAGGCCGCGCACGTCGGCGCCGTAGGACCCCGCCTCGCTGCGGAAGCACGGCGTGTACGCGGTGTAGCGAATCGGCAGCGTGCGCCCGTCGAGGATCTCGCCGCGGAACATGTTCGTCAGCGGGACCTCCGCCGTCGGCACCATGTAGAGGTCCCAGTCGCCGGCAATCTTGAACAGATCCGCCTCGAACTTCGGCAGGTTGCCGGTGCCGGTGAGCGACGCGCTGTTCACCATGAACGGCGGCTCGACTTCCGTGTACCCGTGCTCCTTCGTGTGCAGGTCGAGCATGAAGTTGATGAGCGCGCGCGCGAGCCGTGCGCCCGCGCCGACGAGCACGGTGAACCGCGCCCCCGCGATCTTCGTGCCGCGCTCGAAGTCGATGATGCCGAGCGCCGGACCAAGATCCCAGTGCGCCTGCGGCGTGAACGTGAACGCGCGCTGCGTGCCGTGCCGGCGCACCTCGACGTTCTCCTCGGCGCTCTTCCCCACCGGGACGCTGCCGTGCGGGATGTTCGGGATGAGCAGCAGGCCGCGGTTGCGCCGCTGCTCGGTCTGTTCGAGCTCGATGTCCAGCTGCTTGATCCGCTGCGCGCGCTGCTTGCTCGCCTCCTGAATGTGCGTCGTCGTCAGCCCCTGTCGCTTGGCGCGGGCGACTTCGTCGCCGGCGGTGTTCTGCTCGCGCTTCAGCCCTTCGAGCTCCGGCAGCAGGCGGCGCCGGCGCGCCTCGAGCGCGGCCAGCTCCTCCAGCTCGGTCGCCAGGTTGGCGCCGCGGTTCTGCAGCGCCTGCTGCACGGCTGCCAGGTTGTCGCGGAGAAGGGCGGGGTCGAGCATCGAGGCTCCGATCGTATATCAGCAGCCCTGCCGCTCCTGCGCTACGATGCACCGATGGCGACGCCAATCCGCAAGGCGCTCTTTCCCGCGGCAGGCCTCGGCACCCGGTTCCTTCCGGCGACGAAGGCGCAGCCGAAGGAGATGCTCGTCCTGGTGGACAAGCCGATCATCCAGTACGGCGTCGAGGAAGCGGTCCAGTCGGGCGTCCCCAACATCGTCATCGTGACCGGCCGCGGCAAGAACGCGATCGAGGACCACTTCGACGTCGCCGTCGAGCTGGAGAGCTTCCTGGAGCAGCGCGGGAAGACCGCGCAGCTCGAAGAGATCCGGAAGATTACCCGCCAGCTGAACGTCGCCTACGTCCGCCAGGGCGAGCCGCTCGGCCTCGGACATGCGGTGCTCGTGGCGAAGAATCTCATTGGCGAGGAGCCGTTCGCCGTGATCCTCGGCGATGACGTGATCGACGCGAACCCGCCGGCGCTGAAGCAGATGATCGACGTGTACCAGCGCGTGGGTGGCCCCGTCATCGCCGTGGAGCGCGTCCCGGACGAGGACATCCCGAGCTACGGCATCGTGGCCGTCGAGGACAGCGGCGCGGAGGGCGGCGATCTCGGGCGCGGCGTGCACCGCGTGAAGGATCTCGTGGAGAAGCCGCGGCGGGAGGACGCGCCGTCGAACCTCGGCATCATCGGCCGCTACATCCTCACGCCCGACATCTTCCCCGCGCTCGAGGCCACGGCCAGCGACCGCACGGGCGAGATCCAGTTGACGAACGGCTTGCGGCGGCTCCTCCGCGAGCGGCCGTTGTACGTGTACGAGATCGAGGGCGTCCGCCACGACACCGGGAACAAGCTGGGGTTCCTGAAAGCGCTGGTGTACTTCGCGATGCGGCGACCCGATCTGGCGGAGCCGTTCCGCCGCTATCTCGAGTCGCTCGATCTGAAGATCGGCGTGGAGACCTAGAGGCGGGCCGCACGGGCCCGCCCTACGACTTCTCGCTCTTGGCGGCGGCCGGCGCGTCGGTCTTTGCCGGCGTCTCTGTCTTGGTGTCCGCCGGTTTCGTCGACGAGCTCTCCGTCTGCCCTTTCTTCGCGTAGTCGGTGATGTACCAGCCGCTGCCCTTGAACTGAATCGCGGGCGACGAGAGCAGGCGCGTGACGGGCCCCTTCCCGCACACGCGGCACTGCGCGGGCGGATCGTCCGAGAACTTCTGAATCATCTCGAACCGTCCGTTGCACGCCGCGCACTCGTATTCGTACAAAGGCACGCAGCGACTCCCTACTCCAGGACGGCGTCCGCGGTGTCGCCGAGCAGCAGGCGGCGGTGCGCCCAGAACGGCGCGTTCCCCTGCGCGAGCACGGCGTCGTGGAACTGCCGCGCGGAATACCTGCCGCCCTGTGACTCCTTGTAATCGTGGCGCAGCTTGAGCATGGCGAGCTTGCCGACCGAGTACACGAGGTAGGTCGGATCGAACGTGCCGCGCTCGGCCTCGCGCCGCGCGGTTGCCTCCTCGAGGAACGCTTCGTCGCGGAAGAAGCGCATGCCCTGCTCGACCGACAGATCTTCGCAGTGCAGCCGGATGCCGACGACGCAGCGCGCGAGGCGGACGAGGGCTTCCGCGAGCTGTCCGAGCTTGATCGTCGGATCGGTCCGGCGGAAGCCCGCCTCCATCATCATCTGCTCGCAGTAGTGCGCCCACCCTTCGACGAACGACGCCGGCGCGAAGAATGTGGACTTGCGGACCTTCGACTCCACCTGCCGCAGGTGCTGGTAATGCAGGAAGTGCCCGGGGAAGACCTCGTGGATTGAAATGTTCCAGAGCGTCAGGAAATTGAAATCCCGCATGTGCTCTTTCTGCCGCTCCGGCGCCCAGCCGCGGTCCACGTCTGTCAGGTAGTAGTAGGCGCGGCTCGGCTTCGTCTCGAACGGGCCCGGCGTCCACATGCTGGCGAAGGCCCACCGGAAGAACTCGGGCGAGGGGGCGACGACGACGGGCTCGGCGTCGGGCAGCGAGACGATGGACTGCCGCTGGAGAAACTCCGCCAGCTCCTTCACCTGCGCCTGCGCGACCGCCACGAGCTGGCCGGGCTCAGGGTGCTCGTCCTTCGCGTTGCGCCACGCCGCCAGCGGGTCCTTTCCGTTGAGGCGTCCCGCGAGGGTGCGGAATTCGTCCTGCACCTCGTTCAGCTCGCGCAGCGCGATCGTGAGCAGGCGATCCGCGCTCAGCGTGATGCCTTCCTCGAGCTTCACCTTCTGCTCGAACCGCTCGCGGCCCAGACGGAACGACGCTTTCGCGCGGGGCGAGAGATCGTTTTCCAGGTACTCGATGTAGGACTGGACGGCGTGGGCGGCCTCGGTCGACGTGTCAGCGAGGTCGCCGAGGATGTGCAGGTCGTCGAGGGTCGCGAAGGCGCGCGGCAGATCCACCTCGATGAACTTCAGCACGCCCCGCCAGGTTTCGAGCCCGACCTTCACGAAGATGCCGGGCGACTCCTTGATGTTGTCGCGCGCGGCCTGCACAAGCCGCGGCACCTGGCGCAACTTCGAGACGACGCGGCGGGCGCGCTCGGGTTCCGGCGCGTAGGCGAAGAGCGCCTGGCCGGCGAGGCTCGCGCCCAGGACTTCCCCGTACACCTGCGGGTTCTTGTCCCAGCTGCGGACGACCTCGAGCTCGAACATCCGCGCTTCGATGTTGGCGGCCACGATCGGGTGCTCCACCGCCTCGGTGGGCGGGAGCGCCGACGGGTCCATCTGGTGCAGCCGGCGTCCGAAGCCGGCAAGCGCCCGGGTATGGGCGTCGATCGCCGGACGGCTCAGATCCTCGAGGAGATCGTCGTGGAGGTGGACGCCATCCAGGCTGGCCTGCCCGGGATGGACCTCATGGAGATACGCGAGGTAATCGTCGACGAAGTGCGGAAAGGGCTCCGTTGGGTACATGCCTCGTCATGGCTGGCGCTCGGTGTCGCGGGTCGAGGAGCGCACATCTCTGAATGGTACAATACACCCCCGCCCGATGGCCGGTACCTTGTTCGTGGTCGCCACGCCCATCGGCAACCTCGAGGACATCACGCTGAGGGCGCTCCGCGTCCTCAGGGAGGCCGACATCGTGGCCGCGGAGGACACGCGCCGCACCGCGAGGCTCCTCACGCATCACGGGATCTCGACGCCAACGCTCAGCTTCCACGAGCACAACACTCGCGCGCGCCTGCCGCAGCTCATCGCGCGCCTCGAAGCCGGCGAGCGGGTTGCGCTTGTTACCGACGCCGGGACGCCAGGTATTTCCGATCCAGGCATCGAGTTGGTTCGCGCCTGCATCGACCGGGGGATTCCCGTCGATCCCATTCCGGGCGCCAGCGCTCCGCTGACCGCCGCGGTCGCCTCAGGGTTCCCGCTGGAGCCGCTCACGGTCTTCGGATTCGCCCCTTCTCGGGCTAAAGACCGAAAGCGGTGGTTAGAGCAGTCTGCAGCAGTCGCGCACACGTTCACTTTCTTCGAGGCTCCGCACAGAATCCGCGAGACACTTAGTGAAGCTGCTGGGCTTTGGGGTGGACGACCAATAGTAGTCGCTAGGGAACTGACAAAACTTCATCAGGAGTTTCTGGCCGGCCCGGCCTCGTCGATTATTGGGCGATTGACTGATCCAAGGGGGGAGTTCACAGTCGTCGTCGGGCCACGGCCAAAGACCACCGGCGTCCAGGCGGCGGTTTCGGACGACGAGATTGTCGCAGAATTTGGGCGAACAACAGATTGTGTGCCGGGTGGCAGGCGCGAGGCGATATCCGCCGTCGCTCGGAAGTATGGTCGCTCCTCGCGTGACATCTACACCATCGTCGAGCGAGCAAAAAAGTCTGGCAAATGACCGATTTGACGGCCCACGTCGTTATTCTTGCGGCCGGTCAGGGCACGCGTATGAAATCGCGCGTCCCCAAGGTCCTGCACCCGGTCGCCGGCCGAACCATGATTGGGCACGTCCTGCGGACCGCGGCGTCGGTAAACCCGGCCACCATTACCCTGATCGTTGGCCACCAGGCAGATACCGTCCGCGACCGGCTGCGCGAAGTTCCGGGACTGCAGTTCGCCCTCCAGAAGCCACAACGCGGGACCGCCCATGCCCTGCAGCAGGCGGAGCCGGCACTGACCGACCGCACCGGGACGCTCGTGCTGCTCTCGGGTGACGTCCCGTTGCTCACACCAGCGACGCTGGCGCGGCTCCTCGACGCGCATCACGCCGCCGGGGCCGCCGCCACGGTCGTCACCGCGAACGTCGAGCGCCCGTACGGCTACGGCCGCATCGTGCGCACCGGCGGCCGCATCGCGCGCATCGTCGAGGAAAAAGACGCCTCGCCCGCCGAACGCCGGATTCACGAGATCAACAGCGGGATTTATGCCTTCGATCTCGCCCCGCTGTTCGACGCGCTGCGAACAATCGCCTCGAAGAACGCGCAGGGCGAGTACTACCTGACCGACCTCATTGGCATCTACCGGCGACGGAAGCTGCCGGTCGAAACCTACACCGTGGAAAACGCCGCCGAGATCCGCGGCGTGAACAGCCGCAGCGAACTCGCTGAAGTGAGCGCCATCGTGAGACAGACCAAGAACGAAGAACTCATGGCCGCCGGCGTCACCATCGTTGACCCGGCGACGACCTACATCGACCCGGACGTCCAGGTCGGCGCCGATACAGTGATTCACCCCGGTGTGGTGCTGGAGGGACAGACGCGCATCGGCGCGGCCTGTGAAATCCACGCCTACACCAGGCTGGTGGACGCGGAAATCGGCGATCGGGTGACGGTCAACAACTACTGCCTCATCGTTGGTGCGCGCGTTGCAGACGGAGCGTCGGTCGGGCCGTTTGCTCATCTGCGGCCCGAGACTGAAGTTGGGCAAGGGGCCAAAGTCGGTAACTTCGTGGAACTAAAGAAGACAACGCTTGGCCCCGGCTCCAAGGCAAATCACCTGTCCTACCTGGGAGATGCCACGATCGGCGCAAACGTCAATGTTGGGGCAGGCACCATAACCTGTAACTACGACGGACAGAAGAAGCACCAGACGGTCATCGAGGACGGGGCGTTCATCGGCAGCGATACGCAGCTGATCGCGCCCGTGAAAGTCGGCAAAGGCGCGTACGTGGGCGCCGGGTCCTCCATCACGCAGGACGTGCCTGCGGGGGCCCTGGGCATCGGTCGCGGCCGGCAGTCCAACGTCGAAGGCTGGGTCGAGAAGAAGAAGGGCGGAGGGGCCTGATATGTGCGGGATCATCGGCTACATCGGCTCGAAGCCAGTCGTCCCGGTGCTGCTGGACGGCTTGCGGCGCATGGAATACCGCGGCTACGACTCCGCGGGCGTCGCGGTGGTCAGTCCCGAGGGCATCACGCTGCGCCGCTCCGCCGGCAAGCTCGTGAACCTCGAGAACGCCATCGAAACCGAGCCGGTCGATGGCCTCTACGGCGTCGGGCACACGCGCTGGGCCACCCACGGCCGCCCCACCGAAGAGAACGCGCACCCGCACCGCGACTGCACCGGCCGCATCGTCGTCGTCCACAACGGGATCATCGAGAACTATTTCGAGCTGAAGCACGAGCTGCAGGCGCAGGGACACGAGTTCAAGACTGAAACCGACACCGAGATCGTCGCGCACCTGGTCGAGCGCGAGATGCAGCAGGACGGACTGGAGATGGCGGTCCGCCGCGCGCTCAAGTTGATGCGCGGCATGTTCGCGCTGGTGCTCGTGTCGGTGGAGGACCCCGAGAAGATCGTGGCCGTGCGCAACGGCCCGCCGATCGTCGTCGGCTTCGGCGACAACGAGTTCTTTGTCGCGTCCGACATTCCCGCAATCCTCACGCACACGCGCGACGTCGTGTTTCTCGGCGACGAGGAGATGGCGGTCATCACGCGCTCCGGGGTGGAGTTCACCGACTACAACGGGCGCGCGGTCTCGAAGACGACGCAGCGCGTCATGTGGGATCCGATTGCGGCTGAGAAGGGCGGCCACAAGCACTTCATGCTCAAGGAAATCTATGAGCAGCCGACCGCCGCGCGCGACACCATCCTCGGCCGCGTCTCGCTCGATCGCGGCCGCATCTTCCTGGAAGACCTGAACATTCCCGAAGAGACGTTCCGCACGCTCGACAAGGTGACGATCATCGCCTGCGGCACGTCATGGCACGCCGGCCTCGTGGGCAAGTACCTGATCGAGGCGCTGGCGCAGGTGCCGGTCGAGGTGGACTACGGCTCCGAGTACCGGTACCGGAATCCGCTCGTCGCGAAGCGCGAGCTCGCCGTCGTGATCACGCAGTCCGGCGAGACGGCGGACACGCTCGCGGCGCTCCGCGAGGCGCGCCGCAAGGGCGCCAGCAGCATTGCCATCTGCAACGTCGTCGGCAGCATGGCGACGCGTGAAGCCGACGGTACGGTCTACACGCACGCCGGTCCGGAGATTGGCGTGGCGTCCACGAAGGCGTTCACGTCGCAGCTCGTCGCGCTGCAGCTCCTGGCGCTCTACATGGCGCAGGCGCGCGGGAGCCTGGCGCCCGACGCCATCCGCCGCCACATCGCGGAACTGCTGCAGATCCCGCAGGTGCTCGAGCAGGCGATCAAGGCGTCGGCCGCGACCGAGCGGGTGGCGGAGAAGTTCTACAACCGCACCGACTTCCTGTTCCTCGGCCGCGGCATCAACTATCCGATTGCGCTCGAGGGCGCGCTCAAGCTGAAGGAGATCTCCTACATCCACGCGGAAGGCTATCCGGCGGGCGAGATGAAGCACGGCCCGATCGCGCTCATCGACGAGCGAATGCCGGTCGTGGCCATCGCGCCACACGATCACGTCTTCGAGAAGATGACGGGCAACGTCCAGGAGGCGAAGGCGCGCGGTGGATCCGTGATCGCCATCACGAGCGACGGCGACAACCGCATGGCCGGCATCCTCGATGCGAACGACGACGTGATTCTGCCGATGCCGGAGACAACGCCGCTGCTCACGCCGATCGTCATGACGATTCCGCTGCAACTGCTCGCGTATCACATCGCCGTGCGCCGCGGGTGCGATGTCGATCAGCCGCGCAACCTGGCGAAGTCCGTCACGGTGGAGTAGACGACGGTAAGATAGAGGCTTGGATCTGCTTTCAAGCCTCAATCCTGAACAGCAGGAAGCGGTTCTGCAGTCCGATGGCGCGCTCCTGATCCTGGCCGGCGCCGGATCGGGGAAGACGCGCGTCATCGCGCACCGCATCGCGCATCTCGTCAGCGGGCAGATCACGCAGCCCGACCGCATCCTCGCGGTCACGTTCACCAACAAGGCGGCCGAGGAGATGCGGACGCGTGTCGAGACGCTGCTCGGCGTCGACTGCCGGCAGATGTGGATCTCGACGTTCCACTCGCTGTGCGCGCGGCTGCTGCGGCGCGAGGCGCCGCACGTCGGCCTGTCGCGCGATTTCGTCATCTACGACTCCACCGACCAGCTCACCGTCATCAAGCAGGCGCTGAAGGAGATCGGCCTCGACGACAGCACCGTCCAGCCCAGGCTCGCCCTGTCGCGCATCAGCCACGCCAAGAACCGCATGGAAGGGCCGGAGGTGTTCAACGCCAACGCCGCCTGGAACCCGCGCGACCAGCAGATCGGCACGCTCTACGGGATGTACCTGAAGGCGCTGCGCGACGCGAACGCGCTGGACTTCGACGACCTGCTCCTGAAGACCGTCGAGCTCTTCGAGACGTCCGAGGCGGTGCGCGAGCGCTACGCGGACAAGTTCAAGTACGTCATGGTGGACGAGTACCAGGACACGAACCGTCCTCAGTACCTGCTCGTCCAGCGGCTCGCCGGCAAGCACCGCAACCTGTGCGTGGTCGGCGACCCGGACCAGTCCATCTACAAGTGGCGCGGCGCCGATCTCCGCAACATCCTCGACTTCGAGCACGACTTTCCCGAGGCGCGCATCGTCCGCCTCGAGCGCAACTACCGCTCGACGCAGGTGATTCTGGACGCCGCGTCGGCCGTCATCTCGCAGAACCGCAACCGCAAGGAAAAGCGGCTGTACACCGACCGCACGGGCGGCGCGAAGGTGCTGTACTACCGCGCCGGCGACGACCTGGACGAGGCCGAGTTCATCGCCAGGACGGCGCGCGTGGCGCTGCACGACCACGTCGAGAACACCGTGGCGATCCTGTACCGCACCAACGCCCAGTCGCGCACGGTCGAAGACGCGTTGCGCCGGTCCGGGACCGACTACAAGATCATCGGCGGCGTGCGGTTCTACGAGCGCAAGGAGATCAAGGACTCGCTCGCGTACCTGAAGCTCGTGCTGAGCCCGCACGACGACGTCAGCCTGCGGCGGGTCATCAACGTGCCCGCGCGCGGAATCGGGAAGGGCGTGATGGAGGGCCTTGAAGGTGTAGGGGCGACCCATGGGTCGCCCGTAGACGACGCACCGCCGCTTCTGGCCGGCCATCAGCCGGTGGCTGCCGCCAACTCCCTCTGGGCCAAGCTGCTGCGCGCAACCGATGAACGGGCGATGCATGCATCGCCCCTACCGCGACGCGCCGTGGCGTCGCTCGCGGCGTTCCGCGACCTCATCACCAGCCTGACCGCCATGGCCGCACACGAATCGGTCTCGATCGCCCTTGGCAAAGTCATCGACCAGAGCGGTTACCTGCAGGACCTTCGCGAGGAGCGCAGCGAAGAGGCGGAGAGCCGGATCGAGAACCTGATGGAGCTCGTGTCCGCGGCCCGCGAATACGAGACGCGGAACCCGGAGCCGTCGCTCGCCGGCTTCGTGGACCAGCTCTCGCTGCTCTCGGACGTCGACGAGGAGGCCGGCTCACGGAACGCGCGCGTGCTCATGATGACGATGCACAGCGCGAAGGGGCTGGAGTTCCCGGTGGTGGTGATGGCCGGCCTCGAGGAGGGGCTGTTCCCGCACTCGCGGTCCGCCGACGACGAGGCGGAACTCGAGGAGGAGCGCCGCCTCTGCTACGTCGGCATCACGCGCGCGCAGCGGCGCCTCGTCCTGACCTCGGCCGCCAGGCGCCGCGTCTTCGGCGAGTACCAGTCCACCGACCCGTCGCGGTTCATCGACGAGATTCCTCGCGAGCTGATCGAGGAAATCCCTTCCACGTTCGTCTCGCCCTACCAGTCGTCGTTCTCGCAGTTCCGCGCCAACCCGTACGGCAAGGGCTACCGCCGCGCCAGGGAAGAGCCCGCGGCCTACGCCTACGAGGATGAGGATCAGTCAGTCCCCGCGGGTCTCAAGCCGGGCCTGAAGGTGCGCCACCCGCAGTTCGGCGAGGGCATGGTGCTCAGCGTGGAGCCGCTCGACGACGACGTCAAGGTCGTCGTCCGCTTCAATTCGGTGGGGCGGAAGACGCTGCGGGCGAAGTTCGCGAAGCTCGAAGTGGCGTGACGTGCCGGCTCGCGCGGTTTCGACTTCTTCGTAGTGTCCGGCTTTAGCCAGGCTTTAGCCGGACCACACACGGCGGTGCCGATCAACGTGGTCCGGCTAAAGCCGGACACTACGACGTTTCGAAACCGCTCTAAAGCCGGCCCCTACGACTACTCAAAGCCGGTGATGAACCAGGGGTGCGGCCCCGGCTCCCGCTGCATCGTGACAACGAGCATCCGCTCCACGACCTGACCCGACGGCGTCCTCACCTGCGCCCGGACGCTGACCTGCTTCGGGCCCGTCTCCGCTCCCGCATCGACCACCTCGAACTCCTGCACCACGCCGTCGCGCCGCGGTTCGAAGACGACGGAAGCCGTCCGCGCGAGCACGGTCGTGTCGCGCACGCGCGAGGCCTCGAAGAAGTCGGTGAGGGTCTGGTGTTCGGGAGAGGGCGGAGCAGGGCCGCAGCCGGCAAGGGCGGCTGCGGCTGCGACGCTCGCTATCTGCCGGAACGCCTTCACGGCGTTCCTAGGAAACAGGCAAAGAATCGGGCGCCTCTCCGTTGTCGTCCTTCTCGGCGAGCCGGGCGATCGAGACCGCGCGGTCGTCGCCCTCGATGTCGATGAGCTTGACGCCCTGCGTCGCGCGGCCGATGGCGCGGATGTCCTTCGCCGCCATGCGCAGGATCTTGCCCTGCTGCGTGATCAGCATCAGCTCGTCGTCATCGGCCACCTGCAGGACGCCGACGGCCTTGCCGTTGCGCTCGGGCGTCTGGATGTTGATGATGCCGAGGCCGCCGCGCGACTGCACGCGGTACTCGTCGAGGCCGGTCCGCTTGCCGTAGCCCTGTTCGGTGACGCTGAGGATCGTGCCGCCAGGCTTGAGCACGTCCATCCCGACGACCTCGTCGCCTTCACGCAGCATGATGCCGCGGACGCCGCCGGCGGTGCGGCCCATCGACCGCACGTCGCCCTCGGGGAAGCGAATCGACATGCCGTCGCGCGTGCCGATGAAGATCTCGTGCGTGCCGTCGGAGATCTGCACCGCGATCACGGCGTCGCCTTCCTCGACGTCCATGGCGATGATGCCGCCCGAGCGCGGGTTGCTGAACGCGGCCAGCTCGGTCTTCTTGATCTCGCCGCGCTTGGTGCCCATGACGATGAACTTGTTCTCTTCGAACTCGCGCACGGCGAGCAGCGCCGCGATGCGCTCGCCGTCCTGCATGGACACGAGGTTGGCGATCGCCTTGCCGCGGCCGTCGGGCCCGACGTCGGGAATCTCGTGGACCTTCAGCCAGTAGGCGCGGCCGCGGTCCGAGAAGATCATGATGTAGGCGTGCGTGGAGGCGACGAAGAGGTGGCTGACGAAGTCCTCCTCGCGCGTGCGCATGCCGATGCGGCCCTTGCCGCCGCGGCGCTGGTTCCGGTAGTTGGTGATCGCGGTCCGCTTGATGTAGCCGGTGTTGCTCACCGTGATCGCCATGTCTTCCTCGGCGATCAGGTCCTCGATCCGGAACTCGCCTTCCTCGGCCAGGATCTCGGTGCGGCGCGCGTCGCTGAACCGCTCCTGCACCGCGCGCAGCTCCTCGACGACGATCTGCATCAGCAGCGTGTCGCTCGAGAGGATCGCGACGAGGCGCTCAATCAGCTTCAGCAGCTCGGCGAGCTCGTCGAGGATCTTCTGCCGCTCGAGGCCGGTCAGCCGCTGCAGCTGCATGTCCAGGATGGCCTGCGCCTGGATCTGGCTGAGGCTGAACTGCGTCATGAGGCCGTCCCGCGCCTCGCCGGGGTTCTTCGCGGCGCGAATGAGCGCGATCACCTGGTCGAGGTGATCGATCGCGATCTTCAGGCCTTCGAGGATGTGCCGGCGCGCCTCCGCCTTGCGCAGCTCGAACTCCGTCCGCCGGCGGACCACTTCGCGCCGGAACTCGACGAAGTTCTCGATCAGCTCGACGAGCGAGAGGATCCGCGGCCGCCCGCCGACGATGGCGAGCATGATGATGCCGAAGCTGCTCTGCAGCGCCGTGTGCTTGTACAGGTTGTTGAGGATGACGTCGCCGATCTCCCCGCGCTTCAGGTCGATCACGATGCGCAGGCCGTCGCGGTCCGACTCGTCGCGGATGTCGGAGATGCCCTCGATGGTCTTTTCCCGCACCAGCTCCGCGATGCGCTCGATCAGCTTTGCCTTGTTGACCTGGTAGGGAATCGCGGTGACGACGATGGACGACCGATCGCCCTTCTTCGAGACCTCGATCTCCGCCCTGGCGCGCATGATGACCGCGCCGCGGCCGGTCAGGTACGCCTGCTGGATGCCCGCGCGCCCGAGGATGTAGCCGCCGGTGGGGAAGTCAGGGCCGGGGACGAGCTCCAGCAGCCTGCGCTGCTTCTCCGACAGCGTCGGCGGCTCCTCGGCCTGCGAGCTGTCGATGATCCAGATGGCCGCCTCGATGACCTCCCGCATGTTGTGCGGGGGCACGTTGGTGGCCATGCCGACGGCAATGCCGGCCGACCCGTTCACCAGCAGGTTGGGGAACGGCGCCGGCAGCACCGTCGGCTCTTCGGTGGTCTCGTCGAAGTTCGGGACGAAGTCGACCGTCTCCTTGTCGAGATCGGCCATCAGCTCCTCGGCGAGCGCCTCGAGACGCGCCTCGGTATACCGGTAGGCCGCGGGCGGATCGCCGTCGACGGAGCCGAAGTTCCCCTGGCCGTCCACCAGGGGATACCGCATGTTGAAGTCCTGGGCGAGACGCACCAGCGTGTCGTACGCGGGCGCGTCGCCGTGCGGGTGGTAGTTGCCGATGACCTCGCCGACGATCTTGGCGCACTTGCGGTAGGCGCGGTTGCTGGGGAGGCCCATCTGCCGCATCGCGTACAGCACGCGCCGGTGCGCCGGCTTGAGCCCGTCTCGTACGTCGGGCAGCGCTCGCCCGATGATTACGCTCATGGCGTAATCCATGTACGAGCGCTTCATCTCGTCTTCGATGTTGACCGGTATTCGGTTGTGCGGGACGGGAGTGCTCATCAAACGTCGAGATTCCTCACGTCGAGGGCGTTATCTTCGATGAACTTGCGGCGCGGCTCCACCTGGTCGCCCATCAGCGTGGTGAACATCTGATCGGCTTCGGCGTGGTCCTCGGCGCGCACCTGCAGCAGCGTGCGGATCTCCGGATCCATGGTCGTGTGCCACAGCGTGTCGGGGTTCATCTCGCCAAGACCCTTGTAGCGGTTGATGGCAATCCCCTTCCGGCCGGCGGCGATGAAGAACTCGACGAAGTCGTCGACGTTCGCGAGCGTCGTGTCCCCGTCCTTGCGCGCAGCGCGCGGCGCCGCCGGCTTCGGCTCGTCGTCCGCGGTCGCCACCGTGTCGTCGGGCGCGCTCTCCTCGACGGCGCCGGTCGTCTTCACGGCGACGGGGAACCTGATGTCCTGGATCTCGCGGTAGGCCGCGAGCAGCGTCCGGTACTCGCCCGAGGCCGCGAAGTCCACGCCGATGCTGTAGTGGCGCGGGTATCCCTGCGCGCGGTCTTCGATGGCCAGCACGAACGCATTGTGCTCGTCGTCGCGGTTCACCGTGACGGAGCGCACGGGCGTCGTCATGCGCGCGGCGATGGCGTCCAGGCGCTCGCGCCGCTCGAAGAACGACTTGTCGCGCGCGTCGAACTGCAGGAGCCCGGCGACGATGTCGGCCGGGTGGCCGCGGCGCGTGACCTGCTGCAGCAGCTTGCGGTAGGCCATCATGCGCTGCAGTTGCCGCTCGAGCAGCTCGCCGAACATCTCGGTGCCGTCCGCCAGCTTCGCGACGCGTGATTCGACGGCGCGGCGAATCAGGTAGCTCTCCAGCTCCCGCTCGTCCTTGATGTAGGTCTCGCTCCGCCCTCGCTTGGCGCGGAAGAGCGGCGGCTGCGCGATGTAGATGTGGCCGCGGTCGATGAGCTGCGGCATCTGCCGGTAGAAGAACGTCAGCAGCAGCGTGCGGATGTGCGAGCCGTCCACGTCCGCGTCGGTCATGATGATGACGCGGTGGTAGCGGAGCTTCTCGACGTCGAAGTCCTCGACGCCGATGCCGCAGCCGAGCGCGGCGATCATCGTCTTGATCTCGTCGCTGCTCAGCATCTTGTCGAAGCGCGCCTTCTCGACGTTCAGGATCTTGCCCTTGATGGGCAGGATGGCCTGGAAGCGCCGGTCGCGCCCTTGCTTGGCCGAGCCGCCGGCCGACTCGCCCTCGACGATGTAGAGCTCGCTCTGTGCCGGGTCGCGCTCCTGGCAGTCGGCCAGCTTGCCCGGCAGGCTGCTGCCATCCAGGGCGCCCTTGCGGCGCACCAGGTCGCGCGCCTTACGCGCGGCCTCGCGGGCGCGGGCCGCGTCCACGGCCTTGCCGATGATGCGCCTGGCGACGACCGGGTTCTCCTCGAGGAACTGTCCCAGCTTGTCGTTGACGATGGCCTCGACGATGCCCTTGACCTCGGTGTTGCCGAGCTTGGTCTTGGTCTGCCCTTCGAACTGCGGCTGCGGAATCTTGACGCTGATGACGCCCGTCAGGCCCTCGCGGATGTCGTCGCCGCTGATGCTGGCGTCCTTCAGGTCCTTGGCGAGGTTGCTCTTCGCCGCGTACGCGTTGATGGTGCGCGTCAGCGCGGAGCGGAACCCGGAGAGGTGCGTGCCGCCTTCGTGCGTGTTGATGTTGTTCGCGAACGTGAAGATCAGCTCGGTGTAGCCGTCGTTCCACTGCAGGGCGATTTCGGCCTCGGTGCCGTCCTTGCTGCCCTTCATGAAGATCGGCTTGTCGTTGACGTTCGTCTTGTTCTTGTTCAGGTGCTCGACGAACGAGACGATGCCGCCGTCGTACTGGAACTTGTGGCTCTTGCCGTCGCGCTCGTCGTCGAGCGTGATCACGATGCCGCCGTTCAGGAACGCGAGCTCGCGCAGCCGCTGCGCCAGCGTGTCGAAGCTGTATTCGATCGTCTCGAAGATCTGCGAGTCGGGCCGGAAGGTGACCTTCGTCCCTCGGCGCTGCGTGGTGCCGGAGACGACCAGTTCGCCCGTCGGCGTGCCGCGCTCGTAGCTCTGCAGGTAGACGTGGCCGTTGCGCCAGATCTCGAGATCGAGCCGCTCGGAGAGCGCGTTGACGACCGAGACGCCGACGCCGTGGAGACCGCCGGACACCTTGTAGGCGGCGTTCTCGAACTTGCCGCCGGCGTGCAGCACCGTGAGGACCACTTCCGCGGCCGAGCGCCCGTCGGGCATCGAATCGACCGGAATGCCGCGGCCGTTGTCGACGACGGTGATCGAGTTGTCGATGTGGATCGTGACGTTGACCTGATCGCAGAAACCGGCCAGCGCTTCGTCGATGGAGTTGTCGACGATTTCGTACACGAGGTGGTGCAGCCCCGGCGCGCCCGTGGAGCCGATGTACATGGCGGGGCGTTTCCGGACCGCTTCGAGGCCTTCGAGGACCTTGATCTTGTCCGCGCCGTAATCGTCGACCGAGCCGTTTCCATTGGAGCCCGGCGCCGGGAGGGGGGATTCCGGCGTGAGGGCGGGCTCCTGTTGATGCTGTTCCGTGTGATCCACTGAGATCCTTCGCGTTACGGTCAGATCCTCATCGGCATGATGACGTAGGTGTAGTCGTACCCATCTGCGCCGACGGGCTTCATCACGGCCTGGCTGACTTCGTCCTTCAGCGAGAGCTGCACCGAATCGGTCTCGACCACGTTCAGGAAATCGAGCACGTACTGCGCGTTGAAGGAGATCGTCATCGCGCTGCCGGCGTACTCGACCGCCAGCTCCTCGTGCGCCTCGCCGAACTCGGAGCTGCTCGAGGTGACGACCACCTTGCCCTTGCCGATTTCGAGCTTCACCGCGCGCGACCGCTCGTTGGAGAGCAGCGCCACGCGCTTGACGGCGTTGGTCAGCCGCTCGCGCTCGAACTCGATCGTCTTGTCGTTCCCCTTCGGAATGACGCGCTCGTAGGCAGGGAACTGCCCGTCGATCATGCGCGAGATGAGCACGCGCCCGCCGACGTCGAAGAAGAGATGGTTCTCGCCGCTCTCGAACTGCACGTCGCCCTCGCCTTCGGCGAGCAGCTTGCCGAGCTCGAGCAGCGTCTTCTTCGGGAGAATCACGCCTACGTCCTGCGTCACCCCGACGTTGTGCTGCACCTCGACGAGCGCCAGCCGATGACCGTCGGTGGCCACCAGCGTGAGGCTGTTCGGCGTCAGCACGAACTTGGCGCCGTTCAGGAAGTAGCGCGTGTCCTCGCCGGTGATGGCGAACTGCGTCTTCGCCACCATCTCGCGCAGCGCCTGGCGCGGCAGCGTGGCGCGCGCCTTGCCGCTCGCGTCGGGCAGCGTGGGAAAGTCCTCGCGCGGCAGCGTCTGCATCCGCGAGTCGAAGCGGTCCGCCGCGACCTTGACGCCGTTCTTGTCTTCCTCGATGCGGACGTCCGTTTCCGGAAGCGCCTTCACGATCTCGTAGAGCTTCTTCGCCGGCAGCGTCAGCGAGCCGGCCTTGGCTACCGCGGCCTGGCAATGGCTGCGCAGCGCAACCTCGAGGTCCGTGGCGAGCATTCGGACCTCGTCGCCCTTCGCCTCGATGAGCACGTTCGCAAGAATCGGAATCGTGTTCTTGCGTTCCACAATGCCCTGGAAAAGTTGCAGTTCTCGCAGTAGCTCGGTCTTGCGGACAACGAGTTCCATAGGCTTGTGATGACCTCGGCGCGGCGCGGCTGGACCGCTGTTTACGGATCCTCTAGGAGAGGACGAGAAGAGACAAAGAATTATAACGAAAAGAAGGTGCCGTGTAAAACCTTATTCGTAATGATTAGTCCTTGCGGGACAATCACTTACGGTGTGCAAATTTCTGCGGATTGCGCCCCGTTTGACAGTGCGGATCCTGTGCGGATTTCGCCGTGCGAATACGTGCACAAATGGTTAACAGACGAGGCTGTGGAAGGTTGCGGATTTACCTGAATGATTCGAGAAAGTTAGTGATGAGGCTGTTGAAATCTCCGTCCTTCCTGCGCAGCTCATCGACCTTCTTGATCGAGTGAATCACGGTCGAGTGGTGCTTTCCCCCGAAGCTCCTGCCGATCTCCGGCAGTGACGCATTCGTCAGCGTCTTGCAGAGGTACATCGCGATCTGACGAGGCATCGCGATCGACTTCGAGTTGTTGCGCGACTTCAACTCTCCAACCTTGAGCTGGTAGTAGTCGGAGACGAACTTCTGAATCGTCTCGATCGTGATCGCGCGATCGTCCTGGTCGATGACGTTGCGCAGCACTTCCTGAGCGAGATCGAGCGAGAGCTCGCGGCCGGTCAGCGACGCGTACGCGATCAGACGGATCAGCGACCCTTCGAGCTCGCGGATGTTCGACTTGATGCGGCCGGCGATGTACATCGCCACGCTGTCGGGCAGCGGCACCGCTTCGGCTTCCGCCTTGCGCTTCAGAATCGCGACCTTGGTCTCGATGTCCGGCGCCTGAATGTCGGCGATGAGGCCCCACTCGAAGCGCGAGCGCAGGCGCTCCTCGAGCGCTGGAATCTCGTGCGGCGGGTGATCGCTGCTCAGCACGATCTGCTTCTGCGCGTCGTAGAGCGCGTTGAACGTGTGGAAGAACTCCGTCTGCGTGCCTTCCTTTCCCGAGACGAACTGAATGTCGTCGACGAGCAGCACGTCAACGGACCGGTAGCGCTCGCGGAAGTCCAGGATCCGGTCGTAGCGCAGCGCGTTGATCATCTCGTTCATGAACCGCTCGGACGAGATGTAGGTCAGCTTCAGCCCGGGATCGTGCTGCAGCACGTACTGCCCGATCGCGTGCATCAGGTGCGTCTTGCCGAGACCCACGCCGCCGTAGATGAAGAGCGGGTTGTAGGAGCGCGACGGCGCCTCCGCCACGGCGCGGCACGCCGCGTGCGCAAACTGATTCGACGGGCCGACGATGAACGTGTCGAACGTGTAGCGCGGATTCAGTCCTGCGGACGTCGGCACGGCTTCACCGCCGATGTCGGGCGCGTTCGCCGCCGCCACCGCGGCCGCCCGCGCGGGCTCGTCGACGACGGGCGGCGGAGGAATCTCCACACCCTCAGCAACGAAGACCAGCGACACGTCCGGCCGCCGCACTTCCGCAAGCGCTTCCGACAACACCACGGAGTAGTGCTTCGTCAGCCAGTCTTTGAACAGGGGATTGGGAACCCGGACGGTGATCGAGCTTCCGCCGTCGGCGATGAACGCGGTCGGCTTGAACCAGGTGTAGTAGCTGTGTCGGTTTACCTTGGTTTCGATCCTGGCGAGGATCTGGTCCCAGATAGTGCCTTCCATGGCGGTATGGCTAGAAAAACCCTGCACGATTCGACTTTCGCCTCGCCAAAGCGCCGACATGACGCCGATATGACAGAAACGTCACGCCGGAATGGCCGAAATTACGCCCGTCAGCGGCCTTCGCCACGCTGAAATCGCCAGAAAACCGCGGTTTTTCAGCCGATCTCAGTCCAGAGGTCCCGCTTTCCCACAGTGTTTTCCACAGTTGTGGAAATCTTGGGGGAGAAACCGAAGGGGCCCTTCGCGCCTTCCGTCCAAGTCCGTCGCGGACCCGCGACTCTAGCATGTTTGACGGCCCTGTGAAGCGATGACTAGTATTATGAGTTTCGACCGCACGAGGAGACGATGCCGAAGGGGAAACGTACTTATCAGCCGAATACGCGCCGCCGCAAGAAGGCACACGGCTTCCGCGTTCGCATGTCCACGAAGAACGGCCGCATCGTCCTGAAGCGGCGCCGGACCAAGGGCCGGAAGCGCCTCACGGTCGCCGACGAGTAGTGTAGGGAGCCGGCCATGCCCGGACAGGGACTCGCGGCGGCCGAACGCATCCGCCGCAGACCCGAGTTCGAACGCGTCTACGACGAGGGCGCGCGGGTCCACGGCCGGTTCATGACGGTTTTCGTGCTGCCGAACGGTGGCGCCACGGCGCGGCTCGGGGTGGCGGCTACGCGGAAGATTGGGTCCGCCGCCGACCGGAACCGGGCCAAGCGCCTGGCCCGGGAGGTGTTCAGGCGGCACAAGGTGGCCACCGGCCTCGACATCGTCGTCGTGCCGCGCCGGGAAATGCTCGATGCGCCCTTCGACAGCCTCGAAGCCGATTACCACGCGACCCTTGAGCGCTGCCGCCGCGCTCGTCCTCGCGCTGCTTCGAGGGTATAAACTCCTTATTTCTCAGCTATTTGGAGGGTGCTGCCGGTACTACCCCTCCTGCGCGGACTACATGCGCGACGCCATCGAGATCCACGGCGCCGGACGTGGCGTCTGGCTTGGCCTCCGGCGCCTGTGCCGATGCCACCCCCTCGGTAGCCACGGCGTCGATCCCGTACCCCGCTGATGGAACGCCGCGTCCTCATCGCCGTGATCCTGTCGTTCCTGGTGCTCTACGGCTACCAGGCGCTCTTCGTCCCGCCGCCGCCTCCACCCGGCGGCCAGGCAGGGCAACAAGCAGCTGCCCCCGGCGGAGCGCCGTCGCCGTCGACGTCAGCCGCGACACCGCCGCCCGCGCCGTCCGCCGCCGCGCCCGCACCCGCCGCGCCGACGGCTCCTGCGACCGTTGGCGACACCGCCGAACGCACCATCGTCGTCGAGACGGCCACGGTTGAAGCCACGCTGACCAATCGGGGTGCTCGGGTCGTGAGCTGGAAGCTCAAGGAGTACCGGGACAACGGCGAGCCGCTGGACCTCGTACCGTCGGCGCTGCCAGCCGATCAGCCGACGCCGTTCTCGCTTCGCGTCGATGAGGACCCGCAGTTGACGGAGCGCCTCAACACCGCGCTCTATCGCGTCTCTGGTGACGTGGACGGACGCGTGGACGCGCGCACGTCGGAAAGCGGCGTGGTCTTCGAGTTCGAGGACGCGAGCGGCCTGCGCGTGCGCAAGGAGCTGCGCTTCGACCCGCGCAGTTACATCGTCTCGTTCTCGGCGGGCGTGAACCAGGGCGATCGTGCGATCAACCCGTCGGTGCAGTGGGGGCCCGGCCTCGGCGATCTCGGCGCCACATCAGGCGGCGGCAGCTTCTTCACCGGCAACTACATCCAGCCGCCGCAGGCGATCTTCCATCGTGCCGGCGAGGTCGAGCGCGTGCTGGCGGCGGACCTCGCGCAGCAGCCCGTGCACGAGGGCGAGTTCCGCTTCGTCGGCATCGACGATCACTACTTCATCGCCAGCGCGCTCAATCCCGGCGCCGCGCGTGTGGAGTTCCGCCCCGTCACGCTCCCCGGCACCGGTGAGCAGCAGCGGCAGCTCATGGCGCACACGATCCGGTTCGCCGGACCGCCGCAGAACGTGCGCTTCTTCTACGGGCCGAAGCAGTTCGATCTGCTGCGATCGGTGGACGCGGAGCTGGTGCGCGCGATCAACTACGGGATGTTCGGCTGGCTGGCCGTGCCGCTGCTCGGCGCGCTGCAGTGGATCTACGGCTTCGCCGGCAACTACGGCTGGTCGATCGTGATGCTGACGATCCTGATCAACATCGCGATCTTCCCGCTGCGCCACAAGAGCGTCGTCTCCATGCGGAAGATGCAGGAGCTGCAGCCGCAGATGAAGGCGATCCAGGATCGCTACGCCGGCCTGAAGACGACCGATCCCGCGCGCCAGAAGATGAACACGGAGGTGATGAACCTCTATCGCGAGAAGGGCGTCAACCCCGCCAGCGGCTGCGTGCCGATGTTGCTGCAGTTCCCGGTGCTGCTCGCCTTCTACTCGATGCTCTCGCAGTCGATCGAGCTGCGCGGCGCCGACTTCGGCTTCTGGATCCACGATCTCTCCGCGCCGGACCCGTACTTCGTCATCCCCATCCTCATGGCGGCGACGATGTTCTGGCAGACGAAGATCACGCCGACGACGGCAGATCCCGCGCAGCAGCGCGTGATGATGATCATGCCGCTGATGTTCACGTTCATGTTCCTGTGGGCGCCGAGCGGCCTCGTGATTTACTGGTTCGTCAGCAACCTGTGGGCGATCGGCCAGCAGTACTTCACCAACTGGATGATCGGGCCGCCGGTGGTGCAGGCGGTGCGGCCGCCGGCGGAGCGGCGCCTGAAGAACGCGGGGGCGGGCCGGACGCCCGACGCGGAAAAACGTACCTAGACTATGGCACTGACAGCGCAGATAACGGCGTTCGTGCAACGCGTGGTCGACGCGATGGGCGTCTCGCTCAGCGCAAAGGCTGAGGAGACCCCGGACGGGACGCGCATCAACCTCGAGGGGGAGGACGGCGGCGTCTTCGTCCGCAACGGCGGCGAAGGCCTGCAGGCGCTGCAGCACATCGTCGCCACCGCGTTCCGCAGGCAGCTCGGCGACGACAACCGCATCGTGATCGACTGCAACAATTTTCGGCGCGACAAGGACGCGGAGCTGAAGCAGATGGCGCGCTTGCTCGCGGAGAAAGCGCGCTCGAGCGGGATGCCGCAGGAGATGGGGCCGCTCAATCCCTACGAGCGCCGCATCGTGCACCTGGCAGTCGCCGAGGACCCCACCGTCACCTCCGAGAGCATCGGCGACGCGTTCATGAAGACCGTGATCATCTCGACGAAGCGTTAGGTGGCAGGTCGTAGGTGGTAGGTCGCAGGCCGTAGGTCGTCGTGTTCGCCACCGACGATTCCATCGTCGCGATTGCGACGCCGCCCGGGCGGGGCGGGATTGGAGTCGTTCGCATCAGCGGCGCGGGCGCGCGCGGCATCGCGGGCGTGATGCTCGCGCGTCCGGCGCTCGAGCCTCGGCGCGCCACCTACACGCGCGTGCGCGTGGACGAAGTCGTCGCGACATACTTTCCCGCTCCGCACTCCTACACCGGCGAAGACGTCATCGAGATCAGCGCGCACGGGAGTCCCGTCGTGCTGCGCGCGATCGTGCAGCAGGCCATCGACGCGGGCGCGCGGCTGGCCGAGCCCGGCGAGTTCACGCTGCGCGCGTTCCTCAACGGCACGCGCGATCTGATCCAGGCGGAAGCCGTCGGCGACCTGATTGCCGCCGCGACGCCGCTGCAGGCACGTGTCGCGTTCGATCAGCTCGATGGAACGCTGACACGCCGCATCCGCGACATCGACGCGGAGCTCTTCGAGGTCATCACGCGTCTCGAGGCGTCGCTCGACTTTCCCGACGAGGGGTATCACTTCATCGAGCCGGCGGAGACGGCGCGGTGCATCGGCGCCGTTGTCGGGTCGGTCGACGCGCTGCTGGCCGAGGCGCGGCGCGGACGGATGATTCGCGAAGGCGCCACGGTCGTGATCGCCGGCCGGACAAATGTCGGCAAGTCCAGTGTATTCAATGTGTTAGCTGGATCCGATCGGGCCATCGTGACCCCGGTTCCCGGAACCACGCGCGACCTGCTGACCGAGCAGGTGGACGTGGACGGCCTCGCGCTGACGGTTGTCGATACGGCCGGCTGGCGCGCCACGACCGACCTCGTCGAGCGCGAAGGCGTGGCGCGCGCGAACCAGGCGCGCGGCGTTGCGGATCTGGTGCTGCTCGTCCTCGATCAGAGCGAGCCGCTCACCCCCGAAGACGGCCAACTGCTGCAGGACACTGCATCCCACACGCGCCTCATCGTCGCGAACAAATGCGATTTGCCGGGCCGACTAAAGTCGGCCCCTACGACCGGCACGGTTATGGAGGCTGGCGCGGTTGTAGGGGCCACTTCAGTCGTAGGGACCACTTCAGTCGCAGGGGCCACCTCAGTCGTAAGGACCACTTCAGTCGTAGGGGCCGACTTTAGTCGGCCCATCAGCGTGTCGGCGAAAACCGGCGCGGGGTTCGACGATCTCCGCCGCGCGATCGTCTGCGCGCTCACCGGCGGCGAGTCATTGAAAGACAGCGTGGCGATTTCCAACACGCGTCACGTCGCGCTGCTCGTGGACGCGCGTGAGAGCCTCCTGTCCGCGCAGCGAGCGGCGGACGCCGGCGCGACGCCGGAAGAATTCGTCCTGACCGATCTGCAGGCGGCGCGCGCGCGCTTCGACGACCTCGTCGGCACGCGGACGAGCGAAGACGTGTTGCGCCACATCTTCGAACGCTTCTGCATCGGGAAATGAGCCGCTTCGACGTGATCGTGATCGGCGCGGGGCACGCGGGCGTCGAAGCCGCGTATGCGGCCGCGCGTCTCGGCTGCAGCGTCGGCCTGTGCACGATGTCGCGCGACACGGTCGCGCACATGCCGTGCAATCCGGCGATCGGCGGCACCGCCAAAGGTCATCTCGTGCGCGAGATCGACGCGCTCGGCGGCCTGATGGGACGCGCGATCGACGCGACCGGCCTCCAGTTCAAGCTGCTCAATCGAAGCCGCGGGCCGGCGGTGTGGTCGCCGCGCGCGCAGGCCGACAAGCGTCTCTACGCCGCGTGGGTGCGCGAGGCGATCGATCGCGAGCCGAACATCACCTGGCTCGTCGGCAAGGCCGGGCGCGTGCTCGTCGAGCACGGCCGCATCACCGGTCTCGCCATGGAGGACGGGGATCGCCACGACTGCGCGGCGCTCATCGTCACCACCGGCACGTTCCTGAACGGGCTCATTCACATCGGCGACGAGCAGCACCCTGCGGGCCGGCACGGCGAGCCGCCTTCGCGCGAGCTCGCGGATTCGATCAAGTCCTTCGGATTCGAGACGGGACGCCTGAAGACGGGGACGCCGCCGCGCCTGCATCGCGAGAGCATCGACTTCGACGGCGCCGTGCGAGCGGGCGCGTTCGCGGAGGAATGCGGCGACGCCGTTCCGGTCCCGTTCTCGTTCGACACGACCGAGGCGCCGCGGAACCAGATTCGCTGCTGGCTGCTGCACACCACCGATCGCGTGCGCGAGATCGTGCGCGCGAACCTCGCCAGGAGTCCGCTCTACAACGGCCGCATCCAGGGCATCGGTCCGCGCTACTGCCCGTCGCTCGAAGACAAGATCATGCGGTTTCCCGATCGCGAGCGGCACCAGATCTATCTCGAGCCGGAAGGCCTCGACGTGGACGAGATCTACGTGAACGGCTTTTCGATGTCGCTGCCGCGCGCCGTGCAGGAGGCGCTCGTGCGCGCGCTCCCGGGTCTCGAGCAGGCGTCGATGATTCGTCCGGGCTACGCGGTCGAGTACGACTTCGTCCAGCCGACCGAGCTGAAGTCCACGCTGCAGACGCAGCGGATCGACGGACTCTTCTTCGCGGGGCAGATCAACGGCACGTCCGGGTACGAGGAAGCGGCGGCGCAGGGCCTCGTTGCCGGCATCAACGCCGCGCGGGCGATCCGCGATGAGGCGCCGTTCACCCTGGCACGCGACGAGGCCTACATCGGCATTCTCGTGGACGACCTCGTGACGCGTGGTTGTCTCGAGCCGTACCGCATGTTCACGTCGCGCGCCGAACACCGGCTTCTTCTTCGAATCGACAATGCGGATCTGCGTCTGACGCCGCTCGGCCGCGAAGCCGGGCTCGTGGACGACCGCCGGTGGACGCGGTTCGCGGCGCGCCGTGCGAGGCACGAGCGGAATCAGCGGACGCTGGACACCACGAGAGCCGGCGTGCTGCTGCGGCGGCCCGGGATCCGGCTGCGCGACCTGCTCGATCGCGGAGAGCTGGCGCTCGATCTCGAGCCGTCGTCTGGCGACCTGGAGGTCGCGACGCTCGAAAACGACGTCAAGTACGCCGGATATCTGAAACAGGAAACGCTGCGCGCGCAGCGGCTGCGCAAACAGGAGCGGCGGCGGATTCCGGATGATTTCGCGTTCGCGCGCGTGCCCGGCCTCTCGCGCGAGGCAGTGCAGCGTCTCTCGCAGGTCCGTCCCGAAACGCTCGGCCAGGCATCACGTATTCCCGGCATGACGCCGGCAGCCGTCGCGGTCCTCGGCGTGTTTCTCGACCGCCCACTCACCCCACTCACCCCACCCGCCCCACTCACCCCACCCGCCTCAAATTGACTAGCCGCGAGTTTCAGGACCGCGTCACTCGCCGCGCGCGGCGCGCCGGCGTCACCGTGTCACCGGACCTGGCCGAGCAACTCGAGGCCTACTACCGGTTGCTTGCCACCTGGAACCACAAGATCAACCTGACCGGCCTGAACCTGGCCGAACTTGCGCCGGAAACGATAGACCGGCTGCTGGTCGAGCCCCTCGTGGCGGCCAGATACGTCCCCAGCGGCGCGAAACGGATGCTGGACGTGGGGAGCGGCGGCGGATCCCCCGCGATTCCGCTGGCGCTGGCCACACCCGGCGTGGAGCTGCTGATGGTTGAAGCCAAGACCCGGAAGTCCGTCTTCCTGCGGGAGGCGATTCGGACGCTGGCGCTCCCCGCTGCGGATGTCGCCACGGCGCGATTCGAGGAGCTGCTCGCCCGGCCGGACCTGCACGAAACCAACGATCTCGTGACGATCCGCGCGGTCCGCATCGAATCCAAGGTCCTGATGACCCTGCAGGCGTTCACCCGGCCAGGCGGGCAAATCTTCCTTTTCCGCGGTTCAGGCGGTGCGGATCCGGCGGAGACGATTCACCCGCCGCTCACGTGGAAGGCAACTTACCCGCTGCTCGAGTCGCTCCGCAGCCGGCTGGTGGTCCTGGAGAAGCGGCCTGTCGGCCGAGCTGTTCCACGTGGAACGAATGTGCTTGACGAGCGATCCCACAAGTACTAGAGTTCATCCAACAGCAGTACACCAGATACTGATGTTGGCCGTATGACCGAAGACAACGCGCAAGCTAACAAGCGGATCATCGCTATCGCCAACCAGAAGGGTGGCGTCGGGAAGACCACCACCGCCATCAACGTCGCGACGTCCCTCGCCCTGGCGGGACGACGGGTTCTGCTCGTCGATGTGGACCCCCAAGGGAATCTCACAAGCGGCGTCGGGCTGAAGGGGCAGCGCGGCGAAGGTGGGACGGTCTACGAAGCACTCACCAGCGACGTCTCTCCCGACAGCATCATCCTGCCCACGCAGGTCGAGAACCTCTCGCTCATGCCGGCGGATCGCAACCTCACCGGCGCGGAGATCGAGCTCGTGTCGATGCCGGACCGCGAGCGCCGCCTGCAGCGCGTGCTCGAGCCGCTGCGCGGGCGCTTCGATCACATCTTCATCGACTGCCCGCCGTCGCTCGGGTTGCTCACGCTGAACGCGCTCGTGGCCGCGGACGCCGTGCTGATTCCACTGCACTGCGAGTACTTCGCGCTCGAGGGACTGGCCGATCTCGTGGGCACGATGCGCCGCGTGCGCGGCGCGCTGAACCCCGCGCTCGACATCGAGGGCGTGCTGTTGACGATGTACGACGATCGGACGAATCTCGGCCAGCTCGTCGCGCGCGACGTGCGCGAGTTCTTCAAGGAGAAAGTCTTCAACACGATCATCCCGCGCAACGTCCGCCTCGGCGAGGCGCCGAGTCACGGGATGCCCGCGGTGCTCTACGACGCGAAGTCGCGCGGCGCCGCCGCGTACGTCGCGCTCGCGAAAGAGATGCTCGAGCGCCACGCGGCCTGACCACGAAGAACACCAGGACGGTTTCGCCACAAAGCCGTGAAGAGCCGAATCACGACACGAAGGACACAAAGGGCGTCGAACGGGATCGTTGTGAGCTTTGTGTAGGTCAGTTTTCTTAGCGTCCTTTGTGGCGAATTCGTCCTTGTACTGTTGACGGAGATTCCAATGATTGAGCGTCGTCCCGCTCTCGGCAAAGGCCTCAGCGCGCTGATTCCCGACGCACCGGAGCCGCCGCGCCAGGGCGCCACCGAAGTCGACATCGACCTCCTCGCCCCCAGCGAGCAGCAGCCCCGGCTCCATATGGACGACGCGAAGCTGGCCGAGCTGGCGGAGTCGATCAAGGCGAACGGCGTCATCCAACCGATCCTCGTGCGCCGCACCGGCCGCACGTACCGCATCATCGCCGGCGAGCGCCGCTGGCGCGCGGCGCAGCGCGTCGGCCTGCTCAAGGTTCCCATCGTCGTGCGCGACGTGCCCGAAGGGTCAGAGAAGGAGCTGCTGGAGCTCGCGCTCGTCGAGAACATCCAGCGCGAGAATCTGAATCCGGTGGACGAAGCGCTCGCGTACCAGCGCCTCGCGGACGACTTCCGCCTGACCCAGGATCAGATCGCGGCCGCCGTCGGCAAGGACCGCAGCTCGGTCGCCAACTACCTCCGCCTGTTGAAGCTGCCGGACGAGGTGCGCGGCGACCTCGCGTCGGGCGCGCTGTCGATGGGCCACGCGCGCGCGTTGCTGTCGCTGGCCGAGCCCGCCGCGCAGCGCCAGGCCGCCCGCGAGGTCATCTCGCGCTCGCTGTCGGTCCGCGAAACGGAAGCGCTGGTCAAGCGCCTTGGAACTCCGAACCAGAACCAGAAGGGGGAACCTGGAACCCGGAACCCGGAACAGCAGAAAGACGTACATACCCGCGCGGCCGAGGACCGCCTCCGCTTCGCCCTCGGCACGAAAGTCCGCATCACCCGCCGCGGCACCGGCGGCTCGATTGAGATCGATTTTTCCTCGGAAACCGAGCTGAACCGGCTCTACGAGTACCTGACCGGCCGCGCGTAAGTCCCTGCCTCTGTGATATAAAAAGACGTTTGTGCCGTTCAGGTACAAGCTCGTAGAGCGCAGGTAACGCACGCATGAACACCCGCACGTCCGCAGCCCGCTACGCGCGCGCGCTGCTCGACGTCGTCGTCCAGGAAGCCAATCCGGAACAGGTCGAAGAGCAGCTGGCCGCGTTCGCGGAGCTGCTCGAGCAGCACCCCGACCTCCAGAAGGCGCTGACGAGCCCCATCATCCCCGCGGCCGGCAAGCGCGGCATCGTGGACGACCTCGCGACGCGCCTGCAGATGGTCCCGCAGCTCGCGAAGCTGCTCGGCGTCGTCGCTGACCGCGACGACGTCGCGGTGCTGCCGGATCTGGTCGCCACCTACCGCGAGCGGCTCCTCGAGCACCGGCAGATCGTGCGCGCGGAGGTCGTCACCGCGGAGCCGCTGACGCCGGAGAAGTCCGCGCAGCTGCAGCAGCAGCTCGCCGCGATCACCGGCCGCACGGTCACGATGACGACGAGGGTGGACCCGGCGCTGATTGGCGGCGCGGTGGCGCGCGTGGGCAGCACCGTCTACGACGGCAGCATGGCCACGCAGCTCGAACGGATTCGCGAGCGCCTCTCGACGGATCGCTGAGGATCGACATGGCAGAGATCAGGGCAGACGAGATCGCGAAGCTGATTCGCGAGCGGGTTGGCGACTACGCGGTGCAGGTCGACGTCGCGGAGGTCGGCAGCGTCGTGGCGATCGGCGACGGCATCGCCCGCGTGCACGGCGTGCAGCGCGCGATGGCCGGCGAGATGCTGGAGTTCCCGCGCGGCGTGTTCGGCATCGCGCTCAACCTCGAGGAGGACAGCGTCGGCGCCGTGCTGCTCGGCGCGTACAAGGAGATCAAGGAAGGCGACTCGGTCAAGCGCACCGGCCGCATCATCTCAGTGCCGGTCGGCGAGGCGATGCTCGGCCGCGTCGTCAACGCGCTCGGCCAGCCGATCGACGGCAAGGGGCCGATCCAGACGAAGGAGTTCCTGCCGATCGAGCGCCTGGCGCCGGGCGTCGTGGACCGGCAGCCGGTGAAGGAGCCGCTGCAGACCGGCCTGAAGGCGATCGACGGCATGGTGCCGATCGGCCGCGGCCAGCGCGAGCTGATCATCGGCGACCGGCAGACGGGCAAGACGGCCGTCGCCGTGGACACGATCATCAACCAGCGCGGCAAGGACGTCATCTGCATCTACAACGCGATCGGGCAGAAGCAGTCGACGGTCGCGCAGGTCGTGCGGACGCTCGACGAGTACGACGCGATGAGCTACACGATCGTCGTGGCGGCCACCGCGTCGGACCCGGCGCCGATGCTCTACATCTCGCCCTACTCGGCGTGCGCCATCGGCGAGTACTTCCGCGACAGCAAGCGGCACGCGCTGGTCGTCTACGACGACCTCTCGAAGCACGCGCAGTCGTACCGCGAGATCTCGCTGCTGCTGCGGCGCCCGCCGGGCCGCGAGGCGTATCCGGGCGACGTCTTCTACCTGCACTCGCGCCTGCTCGAGCGCGCGGCGAAGTTGAACAACGAGCAGGGCGGCGGCTCGCTCACGGCGCTGCCGATCATCGAGACGCAGGCCGGCGACCTCTCGGCGTACATCCCGACGAACGTGATTTCGATCACCGACGGGCAGATCTTCCTGGAGACGGACCTCTTCCATCAGGGCGTCCGTCCCGCCATCAACGTCGGCAACTCGGTGTCGCGCGTCGGCGGCTCGGCGCAGATCCGCGCCATGCGGCAGGTGGCGGGCACCCTGCGGCTCGACCTCGCGCAGTACCGCGAGCTGGCCGCGTTCGCGCAGTTCGGCAGCGACCTCGACAAGTCCACGCAGGCACAGCTCAATCGCGGCCGCCGGCTCGTCGAGATCCTGAAGCAGCCGCAGTATCAGCCGCTCCCGGTCGAGAAACAGGTGGCCATCATCTACGCCGCGACGAAGGGGTACCTCGATCCCGTGGCGGTCGAGGACGTGCGCCGCTACGAGGAGGAGCTCTACCGCTTCCTCGAGTCGCGCCGTCCCGAGGTGCTCACCGCCATCGCGACCAAGAAGATCCTGGACGACGAGCTGCGGGCGTCGATTGAAGGGGCGCTCGAGGAATTCAGCAGGAACTTCACGGCGGGTCGCCAGGCGGCGGCCGTCGCGTAGCGCATGCCGTCGCTGATCGATCTCCGGCGGCGGATCCGCGCGGTCAAGTCGACGCAGCAGATCACGAAGGCGATGAAGATGATCGCCGCCTCGCGCCTCAAGCGCGCGCAGGATCGCGTCGTCGCCGCCCGGCCGTTCGCGCAGCGCATGCTGCGCGTGCTGAACAGCCTGGTCAGGCGCGTCGAGGGCGACGCGCACCCGCTGCTGCGCGCGCCCGAGGCGGGCAGCGGCCGCACCCTGCTGATCGTCATCACCGCGGACCGCGGGCTGTGCGGCAGCTTCAACGCCAACGTGATCAAGGCGGCGGGGCAGTTCGCCGCGAGAGAGACGAGCGAGGGCCGGGCGATCGCGCTCGGCCTCATCGGCCGCAAGGGACGCGACTTCTTCCGCCGCCGCGGCTTCGACGTCCGCTACGAGCAGGTCGGGATCTTCCAGCGGCTCTCCTTCGCGCACGCCGCGGAGATCGCCAACGGCGCGATCGACGCGTTCACGTCGGGCGAGGTCTCCAGCGTGTACCTCGTCTACAACGAGTTCAAGTCGGTGATGTCGCAGAAGCTCGTCGTCGAGCGGCTGCTGCCGATTGCGCGCCTCGACGAGGAGAGCAGCCGCGGTCCGACCACCGACTATCTCTACGAACCCAGCCCCGGGGAGATCTTCACGGAGCTGCTGCCGCGGCACGTGCAGGCGCAGGTGTACCGCGCGCTCCTCGAGTCGAACGCGGCGTTCTACGCCGCCCAGATGACCGCGATGGACGCCGCGTCGCGCAACTCCGCGGAGATGATCGAGAACCTGACGCTCTACATGAACAAGGTGCGGCAGGCGGCGATCACGCGCGAGATCATCGAGGTCGTCTCCGGCGCGGCAGCGACATAAGGACCAACATGGCCACAGCAGCACCAGCGAAGCAGCGCACCGGCACCGTCGTCCAGGTCATCGGACCGGTCATCGACATCGAGTTTCCCCACGGCCTGCCCGAGATCTACAACGCGGTCCGCATCGTCTCGGACGGCAGGGACGGCTCGGCGACGATCGACGTCGTCGCCGAGGTCGAGCAGCATCTCGGCGAGAACCGCGTGCGCGCGGTGGCGATGAAGCCCACCGACGGCATGACGCGCGGCATGAGCGTCATCGACACCGGCGAGGCGATCACCGTGCCGGTGGGTCCCGCGACGCTGGGCCGCGTGCTGAACGTGCTCGGCGAGCCGGTGGACTTCCCGGCCCGGCCGGTGGCCTCGAAGGAGCGCTGGCCGATCCACCGCCACGCGCCGACGCTCGAACAGCAGTCCACCGAGCTGAAGATGTTCGAGACCGGCATCAAGGTCATCGACCTCCTCGAGCCGTACCTGCAGGGCGGCAAGATCGGCCTCTTCGGCGGCGCCGGCGTCGGCAAGACCGTCATCATCATGGAGCTGATTCACAACATCGCCATGAAGCACAGCGGCGTGTCTGTGTTCGGCGGCGTCGGTGAACGCACGCGCGAGGGGAACGACCTCTGGCTCGAGTTCCAGGAGTCGGGCGTCATCGACATGAAGGACCCGTCGAAGTCGCGCGCGGCGCTCGTCTACGGCCAGATGACGGAGCCGCCGGGCGCGCGCCTGCGCGTCGCGCTGTCGGCGCTCACCGTCGCCGAGTACTTCCGCGACGGCGAAGGCAAGGACGTGCTCCTCTTCATCGACAACATCTTCCGCTTCACGCAGGCAGGCTCGGAGGTGTCGGCGCTGCTCGGCCGCATGCCGTCCGCGGTCGGGTACCAGCCGACGCTGCTGACCGAGATGGGCGAGATGCAGGAGCGCATCACGTCGACGAAGAAGGGCTCGATCACCTCGGTGCAGGCCATTTACGTGCCCGCCGACGACTACACGGATCCCGCGCCGGCGACGACGTTCGCGCACCTGGATGCGACGACGAACCTGTCGCGCCAGATTGCGGAGCTGGGGATTTACCCCGCCGTCGATCCGCTGGCGTCCACCTCGCGCATCCTCGACCCGCGCGTGCTCGGCGAGGAGCACTACAACGTGGCGCGGTCGGTGAAGCAGGTGCTGCAGCGCTACAAGGACCTGCAGGACATCATCGCGATTCTCGGCATCGACGAGCTCTCGGAGGAAGACAAGCTGACCGTGGCGCGCGCCCGCAAGCTGCAGCGCTTCCTGTCGCAGCCGTTCTTCGTCGGCGAGCAGTTCACGGGCATCAAGGGCACGTACGTGGCGATTGCCGACACGATCAAGGGCTTCAAGGAGATCGTCGACGGCCGCCACGACGAGCTGCCGGAGCAGGCGTTCTACATGGTCGGCACGATCGAAGAGGCCGTGGAGAAGGCGAAAGGGATGAAGGCGGCCTAGCCCATGGCGCTGCCCCCGAAGATCCTGCTCGAAGTGGTCACGCCCGATCGCGCCGTCGTGCGCGAGGAGGTGGACGAGATCCAGCTCCCCGGCTCGGAGGGATACTTCGGCGTGCTGCCCGGGCACACCCCGCTCCTTGCCACCCTCAAGCCGGGCGACCTCTGGTACCGCATCGGCCACGACAAGCGGGTCCTGACGGTCGCGGGCGGGTTCGTCGAAGTGCTCCCGGACCACGTCACCGTGCTCGCTGAGCAAGGCGAGACGGCACCGGCATAATGTAGGGGTTGCTCCACAACCTCCAGCAACTCCTCCGTTACCGTCCGCTCATACACAGTCTCGTCGCGCGCGAGCTCAAGGCCCGCTACCGGGGCTCGGTCCTCGGCTTCTTCTGGTCGTTCGTCAACCCGCTCCTGCTGCTCCTGATCTACACGTTCGTCTTCACGGTGGTGCTGCCGGGAGTCCATCCGGCCGACCTCGAGCCGTTCGCGCTCTTCATGTTCTGCGGCATCCTGCCGTGGACCTGGTTCTCCTCGGCGCTCCTCGAGTCGTCGAACGTGCTCATCGCCGGCGGCAACCTGATTCGCAAGGTGCTGTTTCCCGCGGAGATCCTGCCGATCGTGACCGTGCTCGCCGGGCTGGTGCACTTCGGCCTGGGCCTGCCGATCCTCGCGGCGTTTCTCGTCTACTACCAGGTGCCGGTCGCGCCGCTCGACCTCGCGTGGTTCCCGGTCATCGTGGCCGTCCAGCTCGTGCTGACGCTCGGCCTGGCGCTGATGCTGTCGGCGCTCACCGTTCATTTCCGAGACGTGCGTGACCTGCTCGCGAACCTGCTGACGCTCTGGTTCTTCGCGACGCCCATCATCTACGCGCTGTCGCAGGCACCGCCCGGCGTGCGCCGGCTCCTCAACCTGAATCCGTTCACGCACCTCGCGGTCTCCTATCAGGAAGTGCTCTTCAGGCCCGGCCCCTTCACCGAGTGGCCGCGGCTGCTGGCGGTCGGCGCCGGCGCGCTGGTGACGTTCGCCGCCGGCTACTTCGTGTTCGATCGCCTGCGCGACACGCTCGCGGAGGAAGTGTGAGCGCGATACACGTCCGCGACGTGCACAAGGTCTATCGCCGCTACGGGCGGCGGCGGCAGTTCGCGACGCTGAAGAGCGCGCTCCTCTCCGGCCGCGTGCTGCGGGACCTGCGTCCCGACGAGACGTTCGAAGCGCTCAAGGGGGTGTCGTTCGACGTGGAGGCGGGGAAGACCTTCGGCATCATCGGGCGCAACGGCTCCGGGAAGAGCACGATGCTCAAGCTCATTGCCGGCATCGGCCGTCCGATGTCGGGCGCCGTGCAGGTGCGCGGGCGCGTCTCGGCGCTCATCGAGCTCGGCGCCGGCTTCCACCCGGAGATCTCCGGGCGGGAGAACGTCTACATCAACGGCATGATGCTCGGCCTGTCGAAGCGCGAGATCCAGGCCCGCTTCGAGGACATCGTCGCCTTCGCGGAGCTGGAGGAGTTCATCGACGCGCCGGTGAAGACGTATTCGTCCGGGATGTACATGCGCCTCGGGTTCGCCGTCGCGATCCACGTCGATCCCGACGTGCTGCTCGTGGACGAGGTGCTGGCCGTCGGCGACGAAGCGTTCACGCACAAGTGCCTCGACAAGTTCGCCGAGTTCCGGCGGAGCGGGCGCACGGTGCTGCTCGTCACGCACTCGCTGGATCTGGTCGCGCGATTCTGCGACGAGGCGTTGTGGCTCGACGCCGGCCTCGTGCGCGCGCAGGGCGACCCCAAGCGCGTCATCGACGCATACCTGATGGACGTCGCCGGCGTAGAGAATCGGCAGCTTGCCGCCGACCAGGGCCGGGCTGAAGGCCGGCCCCTACGCGAACCAGCCGTTGCCGAACAGCCGACAGATGTAGGGGCCGACCTTCGGGTCGGCCCGGACGAACCGCCCGACATGTTCAAGGCCGTCGAGGGGCGGTGGGGATCGCGTGAAGTGGAGATCGTCGGCGTCGATCTGGCGGCGCCCGGCGGCGCCGCGACCCACGTCTTTCAGTCAGGCGACCCGATGGAGGTTCGCCTCCGCGTGCGCGCGGCGCAACCGGTCACCGACTTCGCCTTCGGCGTCGGCATCTTCAGCGCGGACGGCGTCTGCTGCTACGGCACGAACACGCAGATCGAGGGCGCGAAGGCCGGCGAGCTCAGCGGCGATGGCGAGGTCCGGTTCGTCATCGGCCGGCTGGACCTGGTGGACGGCACCTACAAGCTCGACGTCGCCGTCCATCGCGAGAACGGCGTCCCGTACGACTATCACCGCCTGCTCTACACGTTTCGCGTGAAGTCCGCGCTCAAGGAGGCCGGCATCTTCCGGCCGCCGCACCGGTGGACGTTCTCCGGCGGCATCCGGCTGGACGGGCTGAACTAGAGCGGTTTCTGAAACGTCGTAGTGTCCGGCTTTAGCCGGACCACGTTGATCGGCACCGCCGTGTGTGGTCCGGCTAGAGCCGGACACTACGAAGAAGTCGAAACCGCGCTAGCCGGACCAAGTTGATTGGCACCGCCGTGTGTGGTCCGGCTAAAGCCGGACACTACGAAGAAGTCGAAACCGCGCTAGGAAACCTGCCATCAGCAGAAATGAGTTGGAAACAAAGCGGAAACGAAACAACGACGGAGCGAGTAATTACGCTGTGCGAACCAAAGAAGTGAGACCTTGCCTGTCGACCGACGAAGCGGCCGCGCTCGCCGAGCGGGTCCGCGCCCGCGGCGGCACGGTGGTCTTCACCAACGGGGTCTTCGATCTGCTTCACCCCGGCCACATCCGCTACCTGCGCGACGCCCGCGCGCTGGGCGACGCGCTGATCGTGGCAGTCAACTCCGACAGGTCCGTCCGTGCCAACAAAGGACCCGGCCGGCCGATCAATCCCGAGCGTGAGCGGGCGGAGCTGCTGCTGGGCCTCGCAGCCGTCGATGCGGCGGTGATCTTCGACGAAGACACGCCGCACGCCATCATCAGCCGCATCCAGCCGGACGTGCTGGTCAAGGGCGCCGACTGGGGCCCCGACAACATCGTCGGCCGCGACGTCGTTGAAGCGCGCGGCGGCCGCGTCGTCCGAATCGACCTCGCAGAAGGCTTCTCGTCCACCGCGCTGGTCGATCGAGTGCGCCGGGTCCGCGGATGAATCACGACGCGGAACCCGGCCTACGTACGTAGGGCGGGTCCCGCGAAGCGCGGGAGGCCCACGCGAGCGGACCCGCCACCCGTACGCGACAATAAACAGTCGGCCGCCCACCCAGGGACCGTTCCCGGGTGGGCTATCCGCATGTACGTGATGGCGACGGCGACCTCTCTCACCCTCCGTGCACTTCTCAGCCAGGCGGCTTCCAAAGCGTCGCTGGACCGATCCGCCCCGATTACAGCCGGGCTGACCCCGCAGGCCAAGGCGCTGGCTGCCGCGGCGCTGGCGCGTACGACGAAGGGCGTGACCGTGCTCGTCGTGCCGACGGACACGGACGTCGAGCAGCTCACCGGCGATGCGCGTTTCTTCTACGGTGCGCTCGAGGGCGCCTCCGCCGCGGCCGTGGAGAACGCCGTGCTGCCGCTGCCGTCGCTCCAGGTCGATCCGTACCGCGGCATGGCCCCGCATTTCCGCGTCGCCGCCGCCCGCGCGCGCGCGCTTCATGCCGTGGCCACAGGCACGGCGCGGCTCATCATCGCGTCGGCGGCGGGGCTGCTGCCGCGCGTCAGCCCCCCGGAGCGTCTGCTCGAGGCGTCGCTGGCGATGAAATCCGGCACCGAGATCGAGCCGCTGGACCTGGCCGACCTGCTCGTGGACGCCGGCTTCACGCGCGAGGACCCGGTCGAGGAGCACGGCGCCTTCACGATTCGCGGGGGTATCGTCGACGTCTTCCCTGCCGGGGACGCCGAGCCCGTCCGCATCGAGTTCGTCGGCGACATGGTGGAGACGCTCCGCCGGTTCGATCCGTCCACGCAGCGTTCCACCGGCCCGATCGATCAGCTCACGCTCGTCCCCGTCCGTGAGCGGTTCGAGGAGCCGGATCGCGCGTCGGCGCTCATCCCTGTCCTCGACTTCCTCAGTACCCGCGGCCTGCGCGTCGTTGTGTCGGAATACGACCAGGTGGTCGAAACCGCCGTGAAGGTGCGCGAGCAGCTCGACACGAGCTTCGCCGACGCGGCAGCCCGCGGTCACGTGGCGACGCTTCCGCCTGCGCTCGTGTTCGTCTCCTGGGAGGACCTCGAGGCACGCGCCACCGCGGCGCCGAAGCTCGAAGAGCTCGCGGTGGAGGCCGACGGTGTCCGCCAGGTGTCGTGTCAGCCGGCGATGGAGTTCCGCGGCCGCGTCAACGACTGGGTCGCGGAGGTCCGGCAGGCGCGCGAGCGTGGAGACACGGTGCTGTTCGTCGCCGACAGCCACGGCCGCGCGGAACGAACGGTCGAGATCCTTCAGGAGTACGAGATCGTCGCGATTCCCGTCGAGCGGGCCGAGGATGCGCACGCCGCGACCGTGCTCGTCGCCGTCGGCTCGCTCTCGCGTGGTTTCCGCCTGGGCGAGGCGGCGCTTCAGGTCTACGCCGAGACCGACGTCTTCGAGGAGGCGCGCCGCGCGCCCGACAAGCGCCGCAGCCTCGCGAAGACGTTCCTCTCAGACCTGCGCGACCTGAAGGTCGGCGACCTCGTCGTCCACGTCGATCACGGCATCGGCGAGTTCGTCGGACTCAAGCAGCTGCGCGCCTCCGGGACGGTGAGCGACACCCAGGAGTTCCTCGAGCTCCGCTACTCGGGCGAGGACAAGCTGTTTGTCCCGGTCGAGCGGCTCGACCTCGTGCAGAAGTACACGGGCGGCGCCCGCCCGGCGCTCGACAAGCTGGGCGGCACCTCGTGGGAGAAGGCCAAGACGCGCGTCAAGAAGGCGATGCGCGACATGGCGGAGGAGCTGCTGAAGCTCTACGCCCAGCGCAAGGCGGTCTCCGGTCACGCCTTCGCGCCCGACACGCACTGGCAGGAAGAGTTCGAGGACGCGTTCCCGTACGAGCTCACGCCCGACCAGGCCGCCGCGATCCGCGACATCAAGAAAGACATGGAGGCGCCCACGCCGATGGATCGCCTCCTGTGCGGCGACGTCGGCTACGGCAAGACGGAAGTCGCCATGCGCGCGGCCTTCAAGGCGGTCATGGACGGCACGCAGGTCGCGGTGCTCGCGCCCACGACGGTGCTCGCCTTCCAGCACCTCACGACGCTGCGCGACCGCTTCGCCGGGTTCCCGGTCACCGTCGACATGATCAGCCGCTTCCGCACGAAGCAGGAGATCAAGGACGTCCTCGCCGGCGTCGCCAGCGGCAGGGTGGACATCATCGTCGGCACGCATCGGCTGCTCTCGAAGGACGTCCTCTTCAAGGACCTCGGCCTGCTCGTCGTCGACGAAGAGCAGCGGTTCGGCGTCGCCCACAAGGAGCGCATCAAGCAGATGCGCAAGAAGGTGGACGTGCTGACGATGACCGCCACGCCGATTCCGCGGACGCTGAACATGTCGCTCGTCGGCATCCGCGACATGTCGATCATCGAGACGCCGCCCAAGGACCGCCTGTCGATCCAGACGAACGTCGTCAAGTTCGACGCGCCCGTGATCGAGCGCGCCATCCGCAACGAGCTCGCGCGCGGCGGCCAGGTCTACGTCGTGCACAACCGGGTGGAGTCGATCTTCTCGATCGGCAACCTGCTCCAGCGGCTGGTGCCCGAGGCGAGGATGGCGATCGGCCACGGCCAGATGGGCGAGGAAGAGCTCGAGCGCGCCATGCTCGGCTTCGTCGAGCGCAGGTTCGATGTGCTGCTCGCGACGACGATCGTGGAGAACGGGCTCGACATCCCGAACGCGAACACGATCATCATCAACCGCGCGGACCGGTACGGGCTCTCGCAGCTCTATCAGCTCCGCGGCCGCGTGGGGCGATCGGACCGCGCGGCGTACGCGTACCTGCTGATCCCGCCTCAGGAGTCGCTGTCGCCGGTCGCGCGCAAGCGCCTCGCGGCCATCAAGGAGTTCAGCGACCTTGGCAGCGGCTTCCGTGTCGCCGCGCTCGACCTCGAGATCCGCGGCGCAGGCAACCTGCTGGGCGGCGAGCAGAGCGGGCACATCGACGCGGTCGGCTTCGAGATGTACATGAAACTGCTCGAGGACACTGTCCGTGAGCTGAAGGGCGAGGAGCTGGAGGACGATGTCCGCGCGACCGTGAACCTGCGCGTGGACATGAAGATCGACGACAGCTACATCCCCGACATGAACCAGCGGCTGATGGTCTACCGCAAGGTCGCGGCCGCGCGGAACGAGCCGGAACTGACCGCCACGCTCGAAGAGATCCGGGATCGCTACGGCGCGCCGCCAGACTCGGTGCTCAACCTGGCCGAATACGGCCGCATCCGCATCATGGCCGACCACCTGGGCGTCGAGACCATCGACCGCGAGGGCCGTCTCGTCGTCATTAAGTTCAGGCCGCAGGCCAGCGTGGACCCGATCCGGCTGGTGAAGGTGGTCCACGAGTGGCCGGGGGCCGTGCTGGTGCCCCCGGTGTCGCTCAAGCTCGATCTGGAAGCCGGGCCTAACAAGGCCCGGCCCACGGAAAGTAGCAAGGCCCGGCCCACGGGAAGGAAGGGTTCCCAGGGAACCAGCTGGTGGACGGCCCGCGCCACGGCCGGCGAGGTCAAGGGCGGGTTCACGAAAGAGGAGATGCTCCGGCGCCCCGAGGCCAACCCACGGGGTGAAGGCGGCATGTTCTCGCGGCTCGAGGAGCTGCTCAGCGCCTTAGGGTAAAATGTTGAATTCCAAGGAATTGTCGATGCGCAACCTATGTGCGGCGGCCGCGGCAGCGCTCGTGCTCGGGGGGGCTTCGGCCGCCCTGGTCGGGCAGGAAATCATCGAGCAGGTACTCGTCAACGTGAATGGCGACATCCTGACGAAGAGCGACTTCGAGGCCCGCCAGATTGCGGTCCTCCGCCAGCGTCCCGAGCTGTCCAACGTCACGCCCGAAAGCCCCGAGCTGCGGAAGGCGGTGGCCGAGGTGACGCCGGACCTGATTCTCGACGCCGTGGACGAGCTCCTGCTCATTCAGCGGGGCCGCGAGCTGGGGCTGGCGCTCGGCGACGACCAGTTCAAGCAGATCGTCGAGAACATCAAGAAGACCAACCAGCTCGAAGACGACGAGAGGTTTCAGGCCGCGCTCACGCAGGAAGGCATGACGATGGCGGACCTGCGGCGGTCGCTGGAGCGGCAGATGCTCGTCTCCGAGGTCCAGAACCGCGAGGTCATGGCCAAGATCGCGGTGACCGAGGACGAGGCGAAGGCCTACTACGAGGTCAACCGGGGGCAGTTCACCACGCCGTCCGAGATCACGCTGCGCGAAATCCTGATTGAGGTGCCGGCCGACGCGCGCGGCATCAACGTGGCGCAGGACGACGAGGCGCGCGCCGAGGCGGATGCGGTGCGGAAGCGCCTGCTCGGCGGCGAGCCCTTCCCGCGTCTGGCGGGCGAGGTCTCGGATGCGCCCTCGAAGGCGAACGGCGGCCTGATCGGGCCGATCAACGTGAACGAGCTCGCCGAGCCGCTGCAGAAGCTGCTCAACGGGATGAAGGTCGGCGATCTCACCGACGTCATGCGGACGCAGCGCGGCTACCAGATCCTGAAGCTCGAGTCGCGCACCGAGACGAAGATCCGCTCGTTCGACGATGCCCGCTCGGACATCAGCAACCGCGTCGGCGAGCAGAAGCTGCGCGGCGAACGGCTGAAGTACCTGGAGCGCCTGCGTACCCAGGCCACGATCACCTGGCGGAACGACGAGCTGAAGAAAGCCTACGACCAGGCGCTCGCGGTCCGGCAGAAGGCCCTGGCGGGATGACCGACGAACACTGGTACGCGCTCTGGACGCGGTCGCGCCACGAGCAGGTCGTCCGCCAGCAGCTCGAACAGAAGCGCATCGAAGCCTTCCTCCCGACGGTGACGAAGTGGAGCCGCTGGAAGGACCGGAAGAAGAAGATCGACTGGCCGCTGTTCCCCGGCTACTGCTTCGCGCGGTTCAACGCCGCGGAGCGGCTGCCGATCCTCAAGTGCACGGGCGTGGTGAGCATCATCTCCTTCGAAGGCGAGCCCGCGCCCATTCCCGAGCACGAAATCGACGGCATCCGCCAGCTCGTCGAGAGCGATCTCGCCTACGATCCCTGCCCGATGATTCGCGAGGGGATGATGGTCGAGGTCGTCCACGGTCCGCTGCGCGGGGTGATCGGCCGCCTCGTCCGCAAGGGCGCGCACGCACGGCTGGTGCTCTCGGTCGATCTCATCGGACAGGCGGTCAGCGTCGAGGTGGACGCCGCCGATGTGCGAGCCTACTGACGGGCGACGCATGCGTCGCCCCTACCACGATGAAGATCGGTAACGTCACGCTCGAGTCGCCATTCGTCGTCGCGCCGATGGCGGGCATGACGGACACGGCCTTCCGCCGCCTCGTCAAGCGCCACGGCGGCTGCGGCCTCGTCGTGACGGAGATGGTGTCGTCGGAGGGGCTCGTGCGCGGCATCGACCGGACGCTCGAGTACGCGGAGTACACGGAAGAGGAGCGGCCGGTGTCGATCCAGATCTTCGGCGGCGATCCGCAGAAGATGGCCGACGCGGCGCGGATCGTCGAAGGGATGGGCGCCGACATCGTCGACGTCAACATGGGGTGCCCGGTCCCGAAGATTGCCAAGCACCACGCCGGCTGCAGCCTGATGCGCGAGCCCGAGCGCGCCGCGAGCGTGATCGGGGCGATGACCAGGGCGGTGAAGATCCCCGTCACGGTGAAGATGCGGGCCGGCTGGAACGACGGCTCGCGCAACGCGCCCGCGCTGGCGAAGATGGTGCAGGATGCGGGCGCCGCGGCGGTGACGATCCACGGGCGTACCGCGGAGCAGTCGTACTCGGGCAGCGCCGACTGGAGCCTCGTGGCGCGCGTCGCCAGCGAGCTCACGATCCCGGTGCTCGGGAGCGGCGACTGCGTGGAGCCCGAGCACGTGATCGCGAAGCTCTCGGGAGGTGCGAAGCTCGCGGGAGGCGTAGGGGCCGACTTCAGTCGGCCCATCAGCGGCGTCCTCGTGGGCCGCGGCGTGCTGCGGAATCCCTGGATCCTGGCCCAGGCGGCCGATCTGGCGGCCGGGCGTCCGCCGCGCGAGGTCACGCTGCGCGAGCGCGGAGAGTTTCTCCACCAGTACATCGACCTGCTGCTCAGCGAGCGGGTTCACGAGGCCGACGGCTTCCGGCACGTTGCGCCGTCGCACGCCCGCACCGGCGCACCGGCGCTCGTCGCGGTCGGACGCGAACGATGGGTGATCAACAAGCTCCGCGCGTTGTGCGCGTGGTACTCGAAGGGCCTGGACGGCGCGTCGCACCTGCGCGTGCGCGTCAATGCCGCGACGAGCATCGCGGAGCTGCGGGCGATCGTCGACGCGTGCTTTTTCGACGTGCCCGGCCAGGTTGCCGCCGTCTGACTGATACAATTCAGCTGCTCCGCCCCCACAGCTGATGGCTGACTACGCCGGCGTGTTCCGACTCGTTTCGAGCAACATGGCTCGTGTCGCCGACAGTGCGTACATCGAGGCCGTGGGCCGTGCCGCCGACCTGCTGCACGACGCCTTCGCCTCGGGGCGGAAGCTGCTCGTCTTCGGCAACGGCGGATCCTCATCGGACGCCCAGCACCTCACCGCGGAGCTCGTCGGCCGGTTCGCGCGGGAGCGCGCGCCGCTCCCCGCCGTCGCGCTCACCACTAACCAGGCCATCCTGACCGCCTGGAGCAACGACCACGATTTCGACGACGTGTTCGCGCGGCAGATTCAGGCGCTCGGCGCCGCCGGCGACGTGGCGCTCGGCATCTCCACGAGCGGGACCTCCGCGAACGTCGTCAACGCGCTTCGGCGGGCGCGCGAGCTCGGCCTGCGCACGGTCGGCCTCACCGGCGAATCCGGCGGCTCGATGCGCGAGCACTGCGACGTGCTGCTCGCGGTGCCGCTGACCGAGACCGCACGCATCCAGGAAGTCCACCTCGTCACCTACCACGCCATCTGCGCGGCGCTCGAGGAGCGCCTTTTCACGGCGTGAGCGTCCTGGCGTTCGCCCTGTTCGCCACGTCGGCGCTGGCTGCGTTCGTCGCGTGGCGGATCCGGCGCGCGGCGACCGTGCCCGGGAGCGGCGCGTTCTACTGCCTGATGCTCGCGGTCGGCGCATGGTGCGCGACCAGCGGGTTTCATGGCGTCGTGGACTCGCTCGACGCGAAGCTCCTTTGGGCGAAGATTCAGTACGGCGCGATTGCCAGCGTGCCGCCCCTCTGGTTCCTCTTTGCCGCCGAATACGGCGACGTGACGTGGGCGGCGCAGTACCGCGCCAAGGCCGCGCTGTGGATCGTACCGGTGCTGACGATGCTGGCGGCGTGGACCAATTCCTGGCACGGGGCGCTCTGGCCGAGCGTCACGCTCGACGCGGCGGGCGTCGCCGTCTACGGACACGGCTGGTGGTTCTGGGTGGCCGCCGCCTACAACTACGTGCTCGTGCTCGTGGGCGCGGCGCTGTTCATCCGGGCCCTGCGGAACACGCCGCCGCCGTTCCGAAGCCAGTGGATGGCGCTCATCGCGGCGGCGCTCGTGCCCCTCGCCGGCAACGCGGCCTACATCTCCGGCCTGACGGTGCCCGGCCTCGATCCGACGCCAATCGCCTTCACCGTCTCGGGGCTGCTGTTCATCCGTGCGCTGCACCGCGACCGCCTCTTCGAGCTGATTCCCGTTGCCCGCGACACCGTCATCGAGGGCCTGAGCGACGCCGTCATCGTGCTCGACGCGTCCAGGCGCGTGCTGGACATGAATGCGGCGGCGCGCGCGATCGCCGGCCACCCGGCGCACTGGGCCGGCAAGCCCGTCGGCTCGCTGATCCCGGTGCTGCGCGACGTGAGCCTCGACGTCGTGAGTGACTGGTCGACGACGCTGACGTACGAGCGGCGCGGGGACGTGCGCTTCTTCGACGTGCGCGTGATCCGCGTGCGCACGCGGCGGGGGCGCGCCGCCGCGTCGGTGATGGTGCTGCGCGACATCTCCGAGCAGCTCAAGGCGGAAGCCGAGCGTGCGGCATTGGCCGCGCGCGTGCAGGAACAGCAGAAGCGCGAGAGCCTCAGCGTGCTCGCCGGCGGCCTCGCCCACGACTTCAACAATCTCCTGACCGGCATCGTCGGCAACGCCGACCTGCTGTCGCTGCACATCCCGCCGTCGAGCGACATGGGCCACAGCGTCGGCGCGATCCTGCTGGGCGCGCAGCGCGCGGCCGACCTGGTGGACAAGATGCTGGCCTACGCCGGCGAGCGCCATGGGTCGATCGAGCGCGTCGACCTCCACGCGCTGGTCGGGGACATGGTGGACCTGATGCGCGCCTCCGCGGCGCGCCACTGCACGCTGGACTACGAGGGCCAGTCGGCCGTGCTTGAGGCCGACGCCACGCAAATCCGGCAGGTTGTGATGAACCTGATCATCAACGCCGCCGACGTGGTCAACGAGCGCGGCCGCATCGTGGTGAAAGTCGGCATCGAGCACCTGAACGGCCAGCAGCTCGGTGCCGTCGAGTGCGCGGACGATGCGGTTCCGGCTGACTACGGGTTCGTGGAAGTCGAGGACAACGGTCCCGGCATGGACTCCGCGACGATCGCGCGCATCTTCCAGCCGTTCTTCACGACGAAGCCGACGGGCCACGGGCTCGGCCTGGCGGCCGTCCAGGGCATCGTGCACGGCCATCGCGGGGCGCTGCGCGTGCGCAGCGCGGTGGGGACGGGTTCGACCTTCCGGGTGTGGTTCCCGCTGGCGCCGGCTATCCCCGAGGGAGCGCCGCCGCCTCCTCAGTCAGCGCAAAGTCGTACATCAGCGCCTCTTCGAACGCGCTGAAGAAGCGCGTCGCCAGTTCGGCATGCGCCGGATGCTCGAGGTACGCCTTGAGGGCGCCGAGATCCTCGAACTCCAGCACCGCGGCGTACTGGTAGTCCACGCGCATCAGGGATTCGTACGGGCGGCCGTGCGTCACGCGCCGGCCGACGCGCGCGCGGGTGATGAACGGAATGTCGCGCAGCGCGCGCTCGAAGCTCGTGATGAGCGCGTCGCGATCCGCCGCGCGCAGATCCGCGCGCGGCTTGAACAGGACGATGTGCGCGATCACGACTCGCCGTCGTTCCGCTTGCGCTTGCGATCGCGGTCACGCTCCCAGGGCTTCGGCGCAAACGGCCGCTTGCCCGCGAATGGGCGCCTGCTCTTGCCGGCAAACGGACGGTTGCCGTTGCCGGAAAACGGCCGGTCACCTGCGAACGAGCGCTTCGGCCCCGCCGGGCCCGACGGCCGCGCAGGCCCCGACGGCCGGCGCAGCGGGTCGCCGGGCGGCTTCTCACGTGGCGGGCGCCCGCGGGTGTCGAAGCGCGGTTTCCCCTCAAACCGTGGCTTGCCCTCAAACCGTGGCTTCCCTTCGAACCGCGGCTTCCCTTCGAATCGTGGCTTGCCCTCGAAGCGCGGCCTTCTGTCCC
>Ga0194131_10001080_pt1 | contig 47356 bp, 44 predicted proteins | sample TA2KigO120mmetaG_FD_148631 | JGI IMG/M metagenome (GOLD analysis project Ga0194131, IMG submission 148631) | Freshwater microbial communities from Lake Tanganyika, Tanzania - TA2015053 Kigoma Offshore 120m | ecosystem: Environmental > Aquatic > Freshwater > Lake | place: Tanzania: Lake...
CGACACACCGACCCCGAACCGCTCAGCAGCCTGGCGCCGAGACAATCCGTCCTCGACCGCCCGCACCACACGAACACGAAGATCCTCTGATAGGGGAACTCCCATGCCCGCTGGCCTCCTCCTCCAGCAGGCATCTTGAATCACATCGCGACAGGATTGGGAATCCCTGACGATTCAGACAGATCGGAAAATGCTCTAATGTTCAGCCCTCCGGGTGGTCGCTTGAGATCCTCCGGCCGCCACTCGAAGGGGATGTTCATGGCTTCACGTCTTGCGGCCGCGCTCGCGGTTGTCGTCGCGCTGTTTGCGTTCTCCGCCATCGCCGACGATCGCGACTTCACCGTGATCAACAGCACCGGCTACGACATCAAGGGTCTCTACATCAATCCGCCCGGCGATGAGGCATGGACCGAGAACGAGCTCAAAGGCGTGCTCGGCGACGGCAACAAGTTCGACGTCAAGTTCACCCAGGCCGACAAGGGCTGCACCTGGAACATGAAGGTCACCTGGACCGACAACAGCTGGTCGATCTTCCGCGGCCTCGACCTCTGCAAGATCAGCAACGTCACCTTGAAGTACAACAAGGCGACCGACACCGCCTCCTACACCTGGGACTGATGCGCTCGCGCTCCGGCCTTCATCGAGAAGGCTGGGGCGCCCTCACGCCAGCACGCGAGCGAAGATCGTCTCGACGTGCTTGGTGTGGTAGCCCATGTCGAACAGGCTCTCGAGCTTCTTTGAGCCGAGCGAGTCGATAACGGCATTTTCCTGCTTGAGCCGATCGAGAAACTGGCCGCCTTCGCGCCAGGTCGCCATCGCGTTCTTCTGCACGATCTCGTAGGCCGCTTCGCGGCTGATGCCGGCCTGCGTCAGCTCCAGCATCACGCGCTGCGAGAAAACGAGGCCGCCGAGGCTATCGAGGTTCGCCTTCATGCGCTCTGGATAGACGACAAGTTCCTCGACGACGCGCGCGAGGCGGTTGAGCGCGAAGTCGAGATGCACGGTCGCATCCGGCCCGATGCCGCGCTCGACCGAAGAATGGCTGATGTCGCGCTCGTGCCAGAGCGTCACGTTCTCGAGCGCCGGCACCACGGCCGAGCGCACCAGGCGGGCCAAGCCGGTCAGGTTCTCGGTCAGCACCGGATTGCGCTTGTGCGGCATCGCCGAGGAACCTTTCTGTCCCGGCGAGAAATACTCTTCCGCCTCGCGCACCTCGGTCCGTTGCAGATGGCGTATCTCGGTCGCCAGCCGCTCGATGCCGGAAGCGACGACGGCAAGCGCGGAGAAATAGGCGGCATGCCGGTCGCGCGGGATCACCTGTGTCGAGACGGGCTCAGGCGTCAGGCCGAGCTTGGCCGCGACATAGGCTTCGACCTTGGGATCGACGTTGGCGAAAGTGCCGACGGCGCCGGAGATCGCGCAGGTCGCGACCTCGATCCGTGCATTGACCAGGCGCGCACGGTTGCGGCGGAACTCGGCGTAGTGGCCGAGCAGCTTGACGCCGAAGGTCGTCGGCTCGGCATGGATGCCGTGGCTCCGGCCGATGCAGATCGTGTGCTTGTGCTCGATCGCGCGGCGCTTGAGGGCCGCCAGCACCTTGTCGACCCCGGCGATCAGGAGGTCGGCGGCCTGCACGAGCTGCACCGAAAGGCAGGTATCGAGCACGTCCGACGAGGTCATGCCCTGGTGCAGGAAGCGCGCCTCCTCGCCGACATGCTCGGCGACGTTGGTGAGGAACGCGATGACGTCGTGCTTGGTGGTCTTCTCGATCTCGTCGACGCGCGCCGGATCGACCTTGCCGCGGGCGCGGATCGCCTCCACCGCCGATTTCGGCACGATGCCCTGCTCGGCCATCGCCTCGGCGGCAAGGGTCTCGATCTCGAGCCAGATCTTGTAGCGGTTCTCGGGCTCCCAGATCTGGGCCATCTCGGCTCGTGCATAGCGCGGGATCATCGGCGGCCGGTCCCCTCAGACGGCGTCAGCGGATCGCCGGTATAGCACCGGATAGGGGAAGGTCGATGCGGAAGATGGTGCCTTCTGGCCCGCTTTCCACAAGGCGAAGGCGCCCGCCATGCGCTTCGACCAGGTCGCGCGCGATCGCGAGGCCAAGGCCGGTGCCGCCCGGGCGGCCGGTATTGAAAGGCTGGAAAAGCTTCGGCCGCACGACCTCCGGAATCCCTGGCCCGTCGTCCTTGATCGTGATCGAGACACCGCCCGGACCGTTGGTCGCTCCGATCTCGCCGAGCTTGGCGCCCGAGAGCCGGGCGTTACGCACGAGGTTGCCGAGCACGCGGTAGAGCTGGTCGCGGTCGGCGTCGATGGCGAAGTCCGCGGCCAGGGTCGAATTCAGGCGGAATCCTGCCTCGCCGACCACGCCCTGATCCTGGCCGACCTCCTGAACGAGATCGGCCAGCGGAAAGCGCGTCGGGATCACCGCCGGACGGTCGGTGGCGAAGTCGAGCGTCACCTGAGTCAGCGCCACCGCGCGGTTGACAGCGCGCACCAGCCGGGGCGTCAGCCGTTTCACCTCGGGATCGGCCGAGTCGGCGAGCCGGTCGGACAGCACCTGCACCGTCGAGAGAATGTTTCGCAGGTCGTGGCCGAGCTTGGAGACACCGCCCCCGAGCGCGGCAAGCCGCGCCTGCTGGCGGAAAGCATGGCGCAGATCGTCCTGCATCGAGGCGAGCGAGGTCTCGGCGACGCCGAGCTCGTCGGTGCGCGAGGAAGGCGCGTCGGTTGCCGGCACCTCCGGATGGAACGAGACCATGCGCTGCGTCAGCCGACGCATCGGTCCCACCAGCAGCACCTGCAGGGAGAGATAGAGCAGGCTCGCGGTTACCACTGCGATCAGAACCGAAATCAGGAGGATGCGCTCAGAGTAGTCGATCATCTCCTCGCGCATCGGCCACTCATCGAGGACGACGACGGCGAGCACGCCGGCGTCCTTCGGGCTCGGGCCGATCACGCGGAGTATCCGGTTGCGGCCCTGGACCAGCGCGTCGAAGGCGCCGCGGATCAGATCGACGAATGTCTCGTCGCGGAGGTCGATCTCGCGATCGACCGTCGGCATGGCCGCTTCCATCAGGTTGTGAGTGAGCTTTCCATCGCCGTAGAGGCTGACCGCGTAGGCGCCGACATGCCGGAGCAGGGTTGTCGAGAGCTGGGCCGTCACCATGCGGTCCGGCGTAGCATCCAGCGCAAGGCCGGCGAGGTGAGACGCAGCCAGCTTCTGTTCTAGATAGACAAGTCTGTATCGTGCGATCGAAGGCACGAAAACCGCGACCTCGGTCAGCATGACGAAGAAGACGGTCAGCAGCAGGAGCCGGGCTGAAAGCCCAACGCGGCGAGGCAGAAATGGCAGATTTCGGAGCTCCACCGCCGGCCCCCCTTCGGGCCGTCTACGTGCCTGAACCGTCGACGGATCACCGCCCCCAGCGACCGCCGCGGTTGGTTGACTTGCCAAACCTGAGCCACTATACAGCGGGCCTTGTTGCGAGTAGAGCCCGGCATGGCCGGGTATACGGAGTTTTCTCGTGAAGCGCACCTATCAGCCGAGCGTGCTCGTCCGTAAGCGACGGCACGGCTTCCGGTCTCGCATGGCGACGGTCGGCGGCCGCAAGGTCCTGAATTCCCGCCGCGCCAAGGGCCGCAAGCGCCTCTCCGCCTAAGGCCCAGTCGAAGCCGTGGCGCTCCGGCGGCTCAAGCGGCGGCCGGAATTCCTCCAGGTCGCGTCCAAAGGGCAGAAGGCGGCGATGCCGGGTCTGGTCCTGCAGATATGCGATCGCGCCGACGGCGAAGGACTGCGCGTCGGCTTCACGGCAAGCCGCAAGGTTGGCGGCGCGGTCGAGCGCAACCGCGCCAGGCGCCGTCTGCGCGCCGCGGCCGAGCAGGTGCTCGGCGCCAAGGGCCGCGCGGCCCATGATTACGTCCTGATCGCACGCGCCGAGACCGCCAGGCGCCCGTTTCAGCTTCTCCTCGACGACCTCGACCGGGCGCTCGCGCGGCTCGGTGACGGAGGCCGGCGGCGATGACCGATCCGGCGACGCTGGCGCTCACCGGCGCGCTCCGCGCCTACAAGCTCGTGATCTCGCCGCTGCTCGGTCACAACTGCCGCTTCCTGCCGAGCTGCTCCGACTACGCGATCGAGGCGGTCCGCACGCATGGGCCGGGATCGGGTAGCTGGCTTGCAGCGAAGCGGCTCTGCCGCTGCCATCCCTGGGGTGGCGACGGCTACGACCCGGTGCCGCCGCGCTCTTGCTCAACCTGCTGACCTTCCAAGCCGGACCATGATGGGCGACCAGAAAAATCTCGTCATCGCGATCGCGTTGTCGCTCGCCATTCTCCTCGGCTTCCAGTTCTTCTACGAGCTGCCGAAAATGCGCGACCAGGGAGCGCAGCAGCAGGCGACGCAGGCCGATGTGAGCCGGCCAGTAGCGCCCGCGGCGCCGGGAAGCACCTCGGCGCCGGGCACGACGGCATCGGGTCTGACGCAGCAGCTGCTGGGACCGACCGACCGGATAGGGGCGATCGCCGCCAGCCCGCGCGTCCCGCTCGACACCCCCTCGCTTCGCGGCTCGATCGCGCTCAAGGGAGGACGGCTCGACGACGTCGTGCTCAAGGGCTATCGCGAGACGACGCAGCCGAACGCGCCGAACATCGTGCTGCTGTCGCCGGCCGCCAGCCCCGATCCCTACTACGCCGACTGGGGTTGGGTTCCGGCCGCCGGCGCCGAGGTCAAGGTTCCCGATGGCGAGGCGCTGTGGACCGCGGACAAGGGTCGCCTGACGCCGGAAAGCCCGGTCACGCTGACCTGGGAGAACGGCCAGGGCTTCGCCTTCCAGCGCCGCTTCGCCGTCGACGACCGCTACATGGTGACGGTGACCCAGCGCGTGCTGCGAACCGCCGCCGGCGAGCCGGTGACGCTGCATCCCTATGAGCTGGTCACACGCTCGAACACGCCGGTCGTGCTCGGCTACTACATCCTGCACGAAGGCGCCTACGGCGTATTCGACGGCAAGCTCAAGGAGCTGACCTACTCCGACATGAAGGAGGCCAAGACCGGCGTCATCGAGGTGCCCTCGACCGGCGGCTGGATCGGCTTCACCGACAAATACTGGATGGTCGCGGCGATCCCCGACCAGAAGACCGGCTTCAAGGCGCGCTTCGCGCATGCGCTGACCGGCAAGACCGACAAGTATCAGGTCGACATCCTGGGGTCGGGCCAGCCGCTGGCGCAGGGCCAGACGATCGAGTCGGTCAGTCGCATCTTTGTCGGCGCCAAAGAGGTCTCGACCCTCGAGACCTATCAGGAGCAGCTCGGCATCGTCCGCTTCGATCTCGCGATCGATTGGGGCTGGTTCTACTTCCTGACGCGGCCGATCTTCTTCGTGCTCCACTGGATCGCGCAGCAGCTCGGCAATTTCGGCGTCGCCATCCTGGTGCTGACCGTGCTGGTCAAGCTTCTCTTCTTTCCCCTCGCCAACAAGTCCTATGTGGCGATGAGCAAGATGAAGGCGCTTCAGCCCGAGATGATGAAGCTGCGCGAGCGCTTCGAGAACGACAAGCAGCGCATGAACCAGGAGCTGATGGCGCTCTACAAGCGCGAGAAGGTGAACCCGGCCGCCGGCTGCCTTCCGATCATCGTGCAGATCCCGGTATTCTTCGCGCTCTACAAGGTTCTGTTCGTCACCATCGAGATGCGCCATGCGCCGTTCTACGGCTGGATCAAGGATCTCTCGGCCGCCGACCCGACGACGATCTTCAACCTCTTCGGCCTGATTCCCTGGCAGCCGCCGGAGCTGATGATGATCGGCGTCTGGCCGCTGATCATGGGCGTCACCATGTGGTTCCAGCAGAAGCTGAACCCGCAGCCGGCCGACCCCATCCAGGCACGCATGTTCATGATCCTGCCGGTGATCTTCACCGTGATGCTGGCGAGCTTCCCGGCCGGTCTCGTCATCTACTGGGCTTGGAACAATGTGCTGTCGATGGCCCAGCAATGGGCGATCATGTACCGGATGGGCGTGAAGGCGACGTGAGCGAGCCGGCGAACGAGGTCGACGCCCTCGACGAGGAGGAAGGGCGTCTCCTCTTCGCCAAGGAATGCCGCTTCGTCGCGGGATCGGAGCGGCTCGAAGGGCTGCCGCCGTTCACGCTGCCGGAGGTCGCCTTCGCCGGCCGCTCGAATGTCGGCAAATCGAGCCTGCTGAACGCGCTCACCAATCGCTCGGCCCTGGCGCGCGTCTCCCATACGCCGGGACGCACGCGTCAGCTCAATTTCTTCGACCTCGGCGGCCGGCTGCTGCTCGTCGACATGCCGGGCTATGGCTATGCCGAGGCCTCGAAGGCCGACATCAAGCGCTGGCAGAAGCTGATCGACGCCTATCTCTCGGGCCGCCCGACGCTGGTGCGGGTGATGGTGCTGGTGGATTCGCGGCACGGCCTAAAGGCGACCGATCGCGACCTGATCAAGCGGCTCGACGAGCGCGCCGTCTCCTATCAGGTGGCGCTGACCAAGTCGGACCAGCCCAAACCGAGCGAGCTTGAGGCGACCAAGGCAAAAGTCGCGGCCGAGCTCGCCAAGCATCCGGCGGCGCATCCCGAGATCGTCGCGACATCCGCAACCGCCGGAATCGGCATTGCCGAGCTAAGAGCGCGCCTGGCGAAGCTGGCGGCGGCGGCGCCTTCCCGCTAGATTTCGCGCGCCTGTCTCCAATGCCCAGCGGACCAGCCGAGATGACCGACAACGCCGACCTGCTTGCGAAAGCCAAAGTGCTGTCCGAGGCGCTGCCGTATATGCGCCGCTACGCCGGCTCGACCTTCGTCGTGAAGTATGGCGGGCACGCCATGGGCGACACCCAGGTCGCCAGGCTCTTCGCCCGCGACGTGGTTCTGATGAAGCAGATCGGCATCAACCCGATCGTCGTCCATGGCGGCGGCCCGCAGATCGGCCAGATGCTGGAGCGGCTCAAGATCAAGAGCGAGTTCATCGATGGGCTTCGCGTCACCGACAAGGCGACGGTGGAGATCGTCGAGATGGTTCTCGCCGGCACCATCAACAAGCAGATCGTCGCCTACATCAACGAAGCCGGCGGCACCGCGGTCGGCGTCTCCGGCAAGGATGGGCGCCTGATCCGCGCCGAGAAGATCAAGCGGACGAAGGTCGACCCCGACTCCAACATCGAGAAGGTGCTGGACCTCGGCTTCGTCGGCGAGCCCGTCGAGATCAACCCGATGATCCTGACCAAGTTCGCCCAGGCCGACATCATCCCGGTGGTCGCGCCGGTCGGCTACGGCGACGACGGCGAGACCTACAACATCAACGCCGACACCTCGGCCGGCGCCATCGCCGGCGCGGTCAAGGCAACACGCTTCCTCTTGCTGACCGATGTTCCCGGCGTGCTCGACAAACAAAAGAAGCTGATCTCCGAGCTCTCCGCCGCGGAAGCGCGGGCGCTGATCAAGGACGGCACCGTCTCGGGAGGCATGATCCCCAAGATCGAGACCTGCCTGCTCGCCGTCGATGGCGGCGTCGAAGCAGCCGTCATCCTCGACGGCCGCGTGCCGCACGCCCAGCTCCTCGAGATCTTCACCGAGGGCGGCGCCGGCACGCTGATCAGGCGCGCTTAAGCCGCCTTCGCGGGCATCGAGCGGGCAACCGATTCCAGGATCAGCAGCGCCTCGTCGATCTCCGGCTCCTCGACGATCAGCGGCGGGATCAGGCGGATGACCTTGTCCTGGGCCGGCACGACGATGAGGCCGGCATCGCGGAGCCGGTCGACCGCTTCGTCCTGGGGCACGGCGCAGCGCAGACCCTGCATCAGGCCGACGCCGCGCCGCTGCTCGAACACGCGCGGATGCCGATTGACCAACGCGTCGAGGCCGCCGGCGAGCGTCTCGCCCTTGCGCGCGACCGAGGCCAAGAACGAAGGCTCGGCGACGATGTCGAGGACTGCCGAAGCGACGGCCATTGCCAGCAGATTGCCGCCGAATGTCGAGGCGTGGCTGCCGGCGGTCATGCCGGAGGCGGCCCTCGCCGTGGCGACGCAGGCCGCGACCGGGAAGCCGCCGCCCAAGGTCTTCGCCAGGCTCATGACGTCGGGCACGACGCCGAAGCGCTCATGTGCGAAGAGCCGGCCAGAACGCGCGAGGCCGCATTGCACCTCGTCGAACATCAGCAGCGCGCCATGCCTGTCGGCGAGCGCCCGGAGCCCTTTGAGGAAGTCGGGCGGCGGAACCCGGATGCCGCCCTCGCCCTGGATCGGCTCGACCAGGATCGCCGCGGTCTCGGACCCGAGCAGCGCCTCCGCCGTGGCGAGATCGCCATAGGGGGCATGGTCGAAGCCGGTGACGACAGGACCGAAGCCCTGCAGGTTCTTCGGATTGCCGGCGGCGGCGAGCGTCGCCAGCGTGCGGCCGTGGAAGCTGCCCTCGAAAGCGAGGATGCGCCATTTGTCCGGATTTCCGCGGGAGGCGTGGTAGCGCCGCGCAAGCTTGATCGAGCACTCATTCGATTCCGCGCCCGAATTGGCGAAGAAGACGACATCGCCGAAGCTCAAGGCAGCGAGCTTGGCCGCGACCTTCTCCTGGCCTTCGACCCGATAGAGGTTCGAGGTGTGCCAGAGCGTGTTCGCCTGGCGGGTCAGCGCCTCGATCAGCGCCGGATGCGCGTGACCCAGGCCGCAGACGGCGATGCCGGCGCCGAAATCGAGATAGCGCCGACCCTCGGTGTCGATCAGGCGGCAGCCCTCGCCTTTGGCGAAGGTGACGGGGGCTCTGGCATAGGTCGGCATCACGGCGCTGGCCATGGCGGGCCTCCTGATCGAATACTACGGACGGGATAGAGACCACCGGACGGCCAGCGAGGGAACGGACGATGGCGCAAGACGGTCCTGCGCCGAAGGAGGCACGGCTCGATTGGGACGATCTGCGCTTCGCGCTGGCGGTCGCCGATGCCGGCGGGTTGTCGGCCGCGGGGCGGGCGATGCGCGTCGACCCGGCGACGATCGGCCGGCGCCTCGACGGGCTCGAGGCGAACCTCCTGTGCAAGCTCTTCCACCGCCGCCGCCAGGGCCTGGTGCCGACCCCGGCCGGTGCCAAGCTGATCGCCCATGCCCGGCGTATCGAGGAGGAGGTGCGCGCTGTCGGCTTCGAGATGTCGGCCGAGGATCGGGGCCTCACCGGCACCGTCGTCATCACCACGACCGAGCCGATCGCCGCCGGCTTCGTCGCTCCGGCGCTGCCGGAGTTCGAAGCGAAGCATCCCGGCATCGCGGTCGAGGTCAAGACCGACATCCGCACGCTCGACTTGGGCAGGCGCGAAGCCGACATCGCGCTCAGGCTTGCGCGGCCGACCCAGGGAGACCTTCGAGGCCGCAAGCTCGGCCAGGTGGGCTACAGCCTCTATGCCAGCCGCGCCTATCTTGACCGCCGCGGCCAGCCCTCGGCCGGCTTCGCCGGCCATCTGCTGATCGACTGGCCGGTCGACTACACGATCATCCCGCAGGTGCCCTGGCTCCGGCGCGTCGCCGCCGAGGCGACGGTGGTGCTGTGCTCGAACAGCGCGATGACCCGCCGCGCCGCCGCGGCGTCCGGTGCGGGTATCGCGCTGCTGCCCTCGATTCTGGCGGACCTCGACCCGGCGCTGACCCGGATCGCGAGCGAGACAGCCCCGAAGCAGGATCTGTGGCTGGTCACGCACCGCGACCTCGCGCGCATGCCGCGGATTCGCGCGACACTGGAGTTCTTGGCGGCGCTCGCAAAGCGATCGGCGAAGCGGCTTGCCGGCGAGTAGGGTAAGCCTGGGCCGGGAACACGCCGTGGCCGCGCGGCCGGGAACGGGCGGCCGCTGATGCAGATACCTCCGCCGCCGAAGCAGACCAAGCGCGGCGGGCCTCGATACTGCCGCTCCGCCTGAGATCGTCCCACCGTGCGCGGCCTTGAGTCCGCTTCGAAGTCCTTGATGCTTGACCGCACCGAAGGCCGAGGCGTCCCAGTCTTAGGCGTTCTTCCTCACATCGTCGATGACCTTGCCGTCGTTCGGCAGGCTGCCGGATGCGACGAGCTCGATCTCGCCTTTGAGCTTGCAGACCGCCTGGATCGACTCGGCGATCCGGGCAGCAAGCGCCGCATCGCCGGCGGCCTCGCAGCGGAGCGTCATCACGTCGTTGTGCTCGACGCGGTCGACGACGAGGCGGGCTTTGGCGACTTCCGGGTGCCGCTTCAGCACCTCGGCGATCTGGGCGGGATGCACGAACATGCCCTTGACCTTGGTCACCTGGTCGGCACGGCCCATCCAGCCCTTGATCCGCATGTTGGTGCGCCCGCAGGGGCTCCCACCCGGCAGCACCGCCGAGAGATCGCCGGTGCCGAAGCGGATCAGCGGGTAGTCGTTGTTGAAGCTGGTGACGACGACCTCGCCGACTTCTCCCTCCGGCACGGGATCGCCGGTGCCGGGACGGACGATCTCGACCAGGATCTTCTCCTCGACGATCAATCCTTCCTTCGCCTTCGACTCATAGGCGATCAGCCCGAGATCGGCGGAGGCGTAGACGTTGACCACGCGGATGCCGCGCATCTCGATCTCGCTGCGGAGCGACGGCGGCAGCGCTTCGCCCGACACCACGGCGCGCTTCAGCGAGGTGATGTCGGCGCCGAGCTCGGCCGCCTTGTCGAGGATGACGCGAAGGAAGGATGGCGTGCCGGTATAGCAGCCCGGCCTCAGATCCTGGATCGCGCGGGCCTGCAGCTCGGTGTTGCCGGTGCCGCCGGGGAAGACCGGGCAGCCGATCGCATGCGCCGCGGTCTCCAGCATCGCACCGGCCGGAGTCATGTGATAGGCGAAGCAATTGTGGACGAGCTCGCCCCTGCGCAGGCCGGCGGCCCAAAGCGCGCGCGCCAGACGCCAGTAGTCGGTGCCGCGCCCTTCCGGATCGTAGATCGGTCCGGGCGAGGCGAAGACGCGCAGCAGGTCGGCAGTCGGGGTCGCGGCGAGGCCGCCGAAGGGCGGCGCCGCCCGCTGGCGCTCGATCAGCTCGCCCTTGCGCACCACCGGCAGCTTCTCGAGGGCTGTACGGCTAGTGACCTCCTCGAGTCCGATGTCGGCGAAGAGGCGGCCATAGAGCGGCGCCTTGGACTTCGCATGGCGGACGAAAGCGGGAAGCGCCGCGATATAAGCGGCCTCCCGAGCCTCGGCGCTACGCGTTTCGAGATCGTCGTAATATTCGTCCATGGCGCCCTTACGCCAGCCAGCGCTTGCGGCGCTTGTAGTGCTTGACCTCGCGGTAGCTCTTCCGGCCGGAAGCGGAAAGCCCGAGATAGAATTCCTTTACGTCCTCGTTCTCGCGCAAGGCGGCGGCCGAGCCTTCCATCACCACGCGGCCGTTCTCGAGGATGTAGCCGTGATGGGCGTAGCGAAGCGCCACATTGGTGTTCTGCTCGGCGAGCAGGATCGTGACCTTTCGCTCCGCGTTGAGCTTGCGCACGATCTCGAAGATCTCCTCGACAAGCTGCGGCGCCAAGCCCATCGAGGGCTCGTCGAGCAGGATCGTGGTCGGGTTCGACATCAGCGCGCGGCCGATGGCGGTCATCTGCTGCTCGCCGCCTGAGGTGTAGCCGGCGAGGCTCTTCCGCCGCTCCTTCAGCCTAGGGAAATAGCTGTAGACCATCTCGATGTCCGCCTCGATCGCCTGTCGGCCGTCGCCGCGCGTATAGGCGCCGGTCAGGAGATTCTCCTCGACCGTGAGATGGCCGAAGCAGTGGCGTCCTTCCATCACCTGGATGACGCCGCGCTTCACCAGATCGTTCGGGGTGAGCCGGTCGACGCGTTCGCCCTTGAACTCGATGCCGCCCTTGGTGACCTCGCCCCGCTCGGCTCTCAGCAGGTTGGAGATCGCTTTCAGGGTCGTGGTCTTGCCGGCGCCGTTGGCCCCGAGGAGGGCGACGATGCCCCCCTCGGGAACCTTGAGCGACACGCCCTTCAACACGAGGATCACATGATTGTAGATGACCTCGATGTTGTTGACGTCGAGCAGGGCTGTCGCCGGCGCTGTCATGCGTCGATCAGCTTTCCTTCGAGCAGTCGCGCGGAGTGATCTTCTTCTCCTCCGCGTACTTCTTCGCCGCCGCCACGACCATCGGGTCGATCAGCTTGCGATCCGCCTCGATCCAGTCGGAGACGAAGCTCCACTTCGAGCCGTCCCATTGCTGGATGCGGGCGCGGGCGCTGCCCATGTGGTCCTGGCACGAGATCTTGAGCGGATACACCAGACCCTCGAAGCCGGACTCCTTGATGCGGGCGGCCGTGATGTCGAGGTTCTCGAGGCCCCAGCGCACCTGCTCGCCTGTCATCGGCTTGTTGCCGAAGCGGGACTGCGCCTTGCGGATCGCTTCCGAGGCGAGGAAGCCGTTGACGAGACCTCGATTGTAGAGAACCTGCCCAACTTCTTCGCGCTTTCCGGCGCCGCGGTTCTTGTCATAGACCAGTTTGTAGATGTCGCGATGGACGCCGAACTGGTCGCCGATCGCGTGCAGCGCCGCGGCCATATAGCCCTTGGAGCCGTCGCCGCCGGGCGTCACGTCCGGCTCGGCGCCCGACCACCACACGCCGATCATCTTGTTGCGCGGGTAGTTGACGGCCGCTGCTTCCTTGATCGCGGTCGAGTTCATCACGCCCCAGCCCCAGAGCAGCACGTAGTCCGGGCGGTTCTGGCGGATCTGCAGCCAGGTCGCCTTCTGCTCGACGCCAGGATGGGTCACCGGCAGCGCCGAGAAGGCGAAGCCGTGGCGCTTGGCGAGCTCTTCCAGGAGCGGGATCGGCTCCTTGCCATAGGGCGAGTCGTGATAGACGAGCGAAACCTTCTTGCCCTTAAGTTTGCCGTAGCCGCCTTCCTTCTGGGCGACGTAGTTCATGATGATGTCGGCTGCGGCCCAATAGGTGCCGAGCAACGGGAAGTTCCAGCCGAAGACGCTGCCGTCCTGGGACTCCGACCGGCCATAGCCCATGGTGATGAGCGGGATCTTGTCGCCGGGCGCTTTCTCGGTCAGCGCAAAGGTGATTCCGGTCGACAACGGGTCGACGACACCCGCACCCGTCGGGCCCTTGCCCTTGAGCCGGTCGTAGCACTCGACGCCGCGGTCGGTGGCATAGCCGGTCTCGCATTCTTCCTGCACGAGCCTGACGCCGTTGATGCCGCCGTCGCGCTCGTTCAGCATGTTGAGGTAGTCGGCATAGCCGTTGGCAAACGGCACGCCATTCGGCGCGTAGGGCCCGGTGCGATAGACCAGGCGAGGCAGGAACTGCTCATTCTGCGCCAGCGCCTCGCCGGCGCCTGCCGCCAACATCGCCGCAGCGCCGATCGCGCCCAGCGCTGCCGCTCTCAGTAGCTTCGTCCTCATGGTGTTCTCCCTTTTCCCTTAGGCATTGATCTTAAGGCTTTTGCCCGTCCGACACCCCCGATGCGCCGAGCATAGCATCCTCTCCCCTCAATGCGGGAAGGGCCAGAGGCGCAGCTTCTCCTTGCCCAGCGCCCACAGCCGGGCGAGGCCGTGGGGCTCGACGATCAGGAAGAAGACAATCAGCGCGCCGAAGATCATGAATTCCAGATGCGAGATCATCGCGGTCGAGATCGGTATCCCGAGCGCGGTCGGAATCTGGTTGAGCGCCAGCGGCACGATCAGGATGAAGGCGGCGCCGAAGAAGCAGCCGAGGATCGAGCCGAGCCCGCCGATGATCACCATAAAAAGGAGCGTGAACGACCGGTTGATGTCGAAGGCGAGCGGCTCCCACGAGCCGAGGTGAAGGAAGGCCCATAGCGCGCCGGCGATGCCGGCATAGAAAGACGAGACGGCGAAGGCGGAGAGCTTGGCGCGCAGCGGACGAATGCCGATGATCTCGGCGGCGATGTCCATGTCGCGGATCGCCATCCAGGAGCGGCCGACACGGCCACGCACGAGGTTCTTGGCGGCGAGCGCCATCACCGTAACGATGGCTAGGATCAGGTAGTAGCGCTCGGCCGGCGTGTCGATGGCGAAGCCGAAGAGACTGAGCGGCGGCGCATTGACCGAGCCTGAAGGCGTGTAGTTGGTGAACCACTTGATGCGGCTGAACATCCAATCCATGAAAAACTGTGCCGCCAGCGTCGCGACGGCAAGATAGAAGCCCTTGATGCGGAGGCTCGGAATGCCGAAGACGACGCCGACGAGCGCGGCGCAGCCTCCGGCCAGCAAGAAGACCACGAGCAGGTTGAGCTCGGGCATGCGGATGGCGAAGTTGTAGGCGGCATAGGCGCCGACCGCCATGAACCCGCCGGTGCCGAGCGAGACTTGGCCGCAGTATCCGGTCAGCAGGTTGAGCCCGATCGCCGCTAGCGCGTAGATGAGGAAGGGGATCAGGATCGAAGTGAAGAGATAGGGGCTCGCGGTCAGCGGGATCGCGAGATAGGCGGCCAGGAGGATGATCGCAACGCCGATGCGGTCCTGGCGGATCGGGAAGATCGCCTGGTCGTCCCCGTAGCTCGTCTTGAATTGTCCGGCCTCGCGGTAGAGCATTTCTCTAGACCCGCTCGATGATGCGTTCGCCGAACAGGCCCTGCGGGCGGACCAGCAGGAACAGGAGCGCCAGCATGTAGGCGAACCAGTTCTCGATGCCTCCGCCGAAGCTGGGGCCGATAAAGACCTCGGCCAGCTTCTCGCCGGCACCGATGATGAGGCCACCGATGATGGCGCCGGGAACCGAGGTGAAGCCGCCGAGGATCAGCACCGGCAGCGCCTTCAAAGCGACCAGCGAGATCGAGAACTGCACGCCGAGCGCCGAGCCCCAGACGATGCCGGCGACGAGCGCGACGATGCCCGAGGTCGACCAGACGATGACCCAGATATCGCGAAGCGGAATGCCGACCGACTGCGCCGCCTGGTGATCGTCGGCGACGGCCCTGAGCGCTCGGCCGATCCGCGTCTTCTGGAAGAAGACCGCGAGGACCGTCACCAGGATGCCGGCGATGACGGCGGCGACGAGGTCGAACTTGTTGACCAGCACGCCGCCCTCGAAGACCGATTCAAGGATGATCACCGGCTCCTTCGGCAGGCCGAGGTCGAGCGTGTAGATCTCGCTGCCCCAGATTGTCTGGCCGAAGCCGTCGACGAAATAGGATACGCCGATCGTTGCCATGAACAGGATGATGCCTTCCTGGTTCACCAACGGCCTCAGGACCAGGCGTTCGACCACAAGGGCGAAGACGATCATGATCCCGACGCTGACGAGGAGCGCGATCGGGATCGGCATCCACTCCATCAGGCGGACCAGGCTCAGCGCGGCGAACAGCACCATCGCGCCCTGGGCGAAGTTGAAGACGCCCGAGGCCTTGAAGATCAGGACGAATCCCAGCGCGACCAGGGCGTAGAGCACGCCCGCGAGGAAGCCGCCGAACAGAACCTCGATGAAGAAGCCCATGGCCTAGGCCGAGTCCGCGGCCACCCCCCACCCCAACCCACCCCCGCAAGGGGGGAGGGGGAATGAGGAGCGCGTTTCGTTCTCCCTCCCCCCTTGCGGGGGAGGGGAGGGGTGGGGGGTGAAGCAGATTTCTACGCGCATTAGTGCTGCACCCCGAGATAGGCGTCGATGACCGCCTGATTGCCACGCACCTCGTCGGGGGTACCGTCGGCAATCTTCTTGCCGTAGTCGAGGACGACGACGCGGTCGGAGATGTCCATGACTACGCCCATATCGTGCTCGATCAGCGCGATCGTCGTGCCGAACTCGTCATTGACGTCGAGGATGAAACGGCACATGTCCTCCTTCTCCTCGACATTCATCCCGGCCATCGGCTCGTCGAGCAGCAGGAGCTCGGGCTCCGCGGCGAGCGCGCGGCCGAGCTCGACGCGCTTCTGCAACCCGTAGGGAAGCCGGCCGACCGGCACCTTGCGGATCGACTGGATCTCGAGGAAATCGATGATCCGCTCGGCCGCGGCGCGATGCTCCATCTCCTCGCGCCGCGCCGGTCCCCAATACAGCGCCTGCCAGAACAGGTTCCGTTTCATCTTGAGGAGGCGGCCGGTCATGATGTTGTCGAGCGTCGACATGCCGCGGAACAGCGCAATGTTCTGGAAGGTGCGCGCGATGCCGCGGCTGGCCGCGTCATAAGGGCCGATATCGGTGCGGGCGATATCCTTGAAGATGATCTTGCCCTTCTGAGGGTGATAGAAGCCGTTGATCACGTTCAGCATCGAGCTCTTGCCGGCGCCGTTCGGGCCGATGATGGCGCGGATCTCGTGCTTCCTGATGTCGAAGCTGACGCCGCTCAGCGCGCGGACGCCGCCGAAGGAGAGGCTGATGTCCTCGACCTTCAGCAGCACATCCCCGATCCGGCGTCCGCCCGTGGCCGTCATGCCGGTTAGCTCGCCTTCTTCAGGACGTCGAGCGGATAGCGCTCGGCCTCGGCGATGCCCATATCGGCCTGGAGGCGGCCCTTGCGGCCGTCCTCGAAGGTGACCTCGGTCTCGATATGCGCGCGCGGGGCGCCGGAGAACAGCGCATCGACCAGCGGCAGGTAGCGATCCTGCACGAAGTTGCGTCGGACCTTGCGTGTGCGCGTGAGCTCGCCGTCATCGGCGTCGAGCTCCTTGTGGAGCACGAGGAAGCGCCTGATCTGCGATCCGACCAGCGTCGTCTCGCGCGAGAGGTCGCGGTTCACCTGCTCGACGCAGCCTTTGATCAGCTTGTAGACCTCGGGATGGGCCGCCAGCTCGGCATAGCCGCCATAGACGATGCCGTTGCGCTCGGCCCAGTTGCCGACCGCAGCGAGGTCGATGTTGATGAAGGCGGCGGCAAAGTCCTTCCCCGCACCGAAAGCGACGGCTTCCTTGATGTAGGGGAAGAATTTGAGCTTGTTCTCGAGATATTTGGGCGCGAACAGCGTGCCGTCGGCGAGCCTGCCGACATCCTTGGCGCGGTCGACGATGCGCAGATGGCCGTCGGCGCCGAAGAACCCGGCATCGCCGGTGCGGACCCAGCCATCGGGCGTCTTTGTCTCGGCCGTCGCCTTGTCGTTCTTGTAGTAGGCCTGAAACACCCCCGGGCTCTTGAACAGCACCTCGCCCGATTCCTCGATCTTGACCTCGACCTCAGGCCCCGGCGGGCCGACGGTATCGGGCCTTACCTCGCCGTCCGGCTGGATGCAGATGAAGACCGACGCTTCCGTCATGCCGTAGAGCTGCTTCACGTTGACGCCGAGCGAACGATAGAAGTCGAAGATGTCCGGGCCGATGGCTTCGCCCGCCGTGTAGGCGAGACGGATGCGCGAGAATCCCAGCGTGTTGCGCAAGGGCGCGTAGACCAGGAGATCGCCCAGGCGATAGAGAAGCCGGTCGAGGAGGGCCACCGGCTTCCCGTCGAGCAGTGCCGGGCCGGCACGCTTGGCGTGGTCCATGAACCGCTTGAAAAGCCAGCGCTTGATCGCGCCCGCATCCTCCATGCGGATCATCACCGTGGTCAGGATGTTTTCCCAGATCCGCGGCGGCGCGAAGAAGTAGGTCGGGCCGAGCTCGCGGAGATCGGTCATCACGGTGGCGCCCGATTCCGGGCAGCCGACGGCGAAGCCTGCGACATAGGATTGGCCGAGCGAGAAGATGTGGTCGCCGACCCAGGCCATCGGCAAATAGGCCAGCGTCTCCTCGTCCTCGGTGAGGTTGTCGAGCTCGCAGGCGTTGAGCGAGGTCACCAGCACGTTGGTGTGGGAGAGCACGACGCCTTTCGGCTGCCCCGTGGTGCCGGAGGTGTAGAGCATGACCGCAATGTCGCCGCCCTTGGTCTGCGACACCTCGCGCTCGAAGAAGCCGGGATCGCGCGCCAGCAGCACCGCGCCCATCTCCTGGACCTTGTCGAAGGAGAGCAGGAAGGGTTGCGTGTAGTGGCGCATGCCGCGCCCGTCCTCGAAGACGATGGTCTCGAGGTTCGGATGCGCGTCCTTGATCTGAAGGAGCTTGTCGACCTGCTCCTGGTCCTCGGCGACAGCGAAGCGGGCACCGGCATTGTCGATGACGAAGCCCATCTCGGCGGCGATCGCGTCCTGATAGACGGGCACCGGGGTGCAGCCGATCGCCTGCGCCGCGCACATGGTCCAGTAGAGGCGCGGTCGGTTGTCGCCGACGATGGCGATCTTGTCGCCGCGCCTGGCGCCGAGGGCCGAGAGGCCGGCGGCGAGCTTCCTGGTTTCCTCCAGGACCTGATCCCAGGTCCAGGTCTGCCAGATGCCGAGATCCTTCTCGCGGCTCGCCGGGCGGCCGGCGAAGTCCTTGGCGTTGGCGATCAGAACCTTGGGGAAGGTGTCGCAGCCGGCAAGCCGCGCGCGGGCGCGGCTCCGGCCGATCGCCGGCCGGCTCATGCTTGTGCGCTGGCTTCCATCCATGCCCGACGCCTCCTCGCCCCGCTCGGATGTGGATTCTTTATCTCCCGATCAGGGGTAAATCCTTGCTCCGACGGAGAAAAACTAATAGCGCGAGCGCCGATCAAGGGTCAAGACGGGGCCGCGTGCGAGAGGCCAATACCATAGCGGGATCGACATGTCGGCCGCACGGTGCCGATCGTCCATTGATAATTTTTGTCACTACATTAATATGACCGCCTGTGCGGATCGCGTTCGATCCGGCCAAGCGGGCTAAGACCCTGGCTTAGCGCGGTCTCGACTTCGCGGATGCCGCCGAGGTGTTCGGCGGACCGGTCTTCGAGCAGGAAGATCGGCGTCGCGACTATGGCGAGGCGCGAATTATGTGTTTCGGCCGGCTTCGCGATCGCTTGGTCGTCGTCGGCTATGTCATCCGCGGCGGGACGCGACACGTCTTTACCATGAGGAAGGCCAATGCCCGGGAAGAAGCGAACTTTGGGAAGCGACCTGGCCAAAGTCGATGCCCACATCATCCAGCCTCACGAATATGACGAGTTGCCCGAGTGGACCGACGAGATGTTCGAGCGCGCCGACTTCTATATCAACGGCAAGCTGGTGCGGAAGGGCAAGGCCGGTCGGCCGCCCAAGGAGAAGCCGAAGCGCCAGGTGACGCTGCGGCTGGACCAGGACGTCATCGCCGGTCTGCGCGCCACCGGACCGGGCTGGCAGACGCGCGTGAACGAGACGCTGCGGCAGTCGCTCAAGCGCAAGCGCGCGTGATGATATTCGCAATTTGCCGCATCGCACGGTAAAGCTCTCGCCATGGCCGAACCCAAGCTGCCGCGTTTCGACACGCTGGCTCTTCATGCCGGGCAGAAGCCCGATCCCGCCACGGGCGCGCGGGCGCAGCCGATCTATCAGACGACCTCCTACGTCTTCCGCGATGTCGACCACGCGGCCTCGCTGTTCAATCTCGAGCGCGCCGGGCACATCTATTCGCGGATATCGAACCCGACGGTAGCGGCGCTGGAAGAGCGCATTGCCGCTCTCGAAGGCGGCGTCGGCGCGGTCTGCACCGCCTCAGGCCAGGCCGCGCTGCATCTGGCGATCGCGACGCTCATGGGCGCCGGCGGCCACATCGTCGCCTCGCGCTCGATCTATGGCGGCTCGCACAATATGTTCGTGCACACGCTGCCGCGCTTCGGCATCGCCGCGACCTTGGTCGATCCGCGCGATCACGATGCCTTCCGGAAGGCGATCCGGCCGGAGACGCGGCTCGTCTTCGGCGAGGTGCTGGGCAATCCGCGGCTCGAAGTGCTGAACATCCCGGTCGTTGCCGAGATCGCGCATGCGGCGGGCCTGCCGCTGATGCTGGACGCGACCTTCGCCACGCCTTTCCTGTGCCGGACCTTCGAGCATGGCTGCGACATCGTCATGCATTCGGCGACCAAATGGCTTGGCGGCCACGGCATCGCCATCGGCGGCGCGCTGGTCGATTCCGGGAAGTTCGACTGGGAGGGCGGCAAGTTCCCGACGCTGACCGAGCCCTATGCCGGCTATCACGGCCTCGACTTCGCCGAGGAGTTCGGGCCCGAGGCTTTCATCATGCGCGCGCGGGCCGAGGGGCTTCGCGACTTCGGCGCCTGCATGAGCCCGACCAATGCCTTCCACCTGCTGCAGGGTGTCGAGACGCTGCATCTGCGCATGGCGCGTCATGTCGAGACCGCCTTCAAAGCCGCACGCTTCCTGCAGTCGCATGAGGCCGTCGCCTGGGTCCTCTATCCGGGCCTCGAAACCCATCCCGACAACGCACTCGCCAAGCAGCTCTTGCCGAACGGCGCCGGCTCGATGATCGCCTTCGGCATCAAGGGCGGGCGGCCTAAGGGCCGCGCCTTCATCGAGCGCGTGAAGCTCTTCTCGCATCTCGCCAATGTCGGCGACGCCAAGTCGCTGGTGATCCATCCGGCCTCGACCACGCATCAGCAGATGAGCGCCGAGGAGCTCGATGCTGCCGGCGTCGGCGAGGATCTGATCCGGCTCTCGATCGGCCTCGAGGACCCCGAGGACATCCTCGAAGACTTGGATCAGGCGCTGAAAGCCTCGCAGAAAAGCTGATGGACCTCACCGTCGACGGACGCCGTGTCTTCGCCGGCACCGGCGGGCGCCCGCTGGAGCGGGACCGGCCGCTGGTCGTGCTGCTGCACGGCGCCGGCATGGATCACACCGTCTGGGTGCTGCAGGCGCGCTTCCTCGCCCATCACGGTTTTTCCGTGCTCGCGGTCGACATGCCGGCGCATGGCCGCTCGGAAGGCGACCCGTTGACGACGATCGAGGCGATGGCCGACTGGGTTGCCGATGCGATCGCCGCAACGGGCTTTCCGCGCGCCTCTCTCGTCGGCCACAGCATGGGCGCGGCGGTCGCGCTTTCGGCGGCGTCGCGCGCGCCCGACCGCGTCGAGCGGCTGGCGCTGCTCGGTGCCTCGATCGCCATGCCGGTGCATCCGGCACTGCTGGAATCCTCCAAGGCCGGCACGCTGCTCGCGCCGGAGCTGATGACGTTCTGGGGCCTCGGCCGTACCTCGCAGGTCGGCGGCCATCCGACGCCGGGTCTTTGGCTCACCGGCGCGGCGCGGCGGCTGATCCAAAAAGGCGTCGGCCCGGCGCTTGCCGCCGATCTGCATGCCTGCGCCGCCTGGAAAGGCGGGCCGGAGGCGGCGGCGAGGACGAAGGCACCGACGCTGGTCTTTGCCGGTGCCGAGGACCGCATGGTGCCGGCCTCCAAGTCGCGTGAGATGGCGAAGGCGATCGCCAGTGCCGACATCGTCACCATCCCGGCCTCCGGCCACATGATGATGCTGGAAGCGCCGGACGCGACCGTCAATGCGCTCAACCGCTTTCTCGGCGGCAGGCAGTAGTGTCGGAGGCGCAAGAGGCGCGCGCGGCCTATCGCCACTGGCTCGTCATTCCGACGCGCTGGATGGATAACGACGTCTACGGCCACGTCAACAACGTCGTCTACTATTCGTACTTCGACACGGCGATCAACGCCTACCTCATCGAGGCCGGCAAGCTCGACATCGAGAAAGGGCCGGTGATCGGGCTCTGCGTCGAGAGCCAATGCCGCTACTTCAAGCCGCTCGCCTTCCCCGACGTGATCGACGCAGGCCTGCGCGTCGGCCGACTCGGCTCGTCGAGCGTCCGCTACGAGGTCGGGCTCTTCCACCAAAAGGATGAAGCCCCGGCGGCGGCCGGGCACTTCGTGCATGTCTTCGTCGATCGCGAAAACCGCCGTCCGACGCCGATTCCCGAGCCGATGCGCAGCGCGCTCGCCCGACTCGTCACGTCGTGACCCAGCTTTTTGTTCTTGGCGTCCGACCCTAACCGCTCCATCCTTTGAGCCATGACGGCTGCCATCCTCACGCGCACCTATGACGAGGCGATGTCTCTGCTGGTCGAGTCCCGGAACTATCTGAGCTTCCGGCAGGCGGTCGATGCGCAGCGCCTCGAACCGATGGACCGGCTCAAGCTGACGCGGGAAGGCTACCGGCTGACCTCGCGCCTGACCCAGGTGATGGCCTGGCTGATGCTGCGCCGCGCGGTGATCGAGGGCGAGATCGAAGACGCGGAGGCGCGGCTGCCGGAGCGCCGGCTCGCCGGCCACGAGATATGCCTCGCCCGCGCCGACGATCTCGACGATGCCTTGCCGGCGGGCCTGGACGGGCTGCTCGAACGCAGCCGTCTCCTCTACGAGCGCGTCGCCCGTCTCGACCGGCTGCTCAGCTAGAAAAACCAAAGGCCCCCATCGAGGGGGCCTCCTAAAGACGCGGCTTTCGCCTTCAGCTACTTCTTGAGGCCGAGATTGGCGAAGCGCTTGTTGAACTTCGCGACCTGGCCGCCCGAGTCGATCATGCGGTGGACGCCGGTCCAGGCCGGGTGCGACTTCGAGTCGATCTCGAGCCGCATCACGTCGCCTTCCTTGCCCCAGGTCGAGCGGGTCTCGAACTCGGTGCCATCGGTCATCACGACCTTGATGGTGTGGTATTTCGGATGGATGTCGGCTTTCATGGCGGCGGCTCCTTGAAGCGCGGGCTTATAAAGGAGGGGGGCGTCCCTGGCAAGATCCGCCGGGCGCTCTGAAAACAAGTTATCTTGCAAAGGCTTGGGCGACACCGACGAGGCTCCGGCCGGGAACCTCAAGGAGAACGCCGCCGCCTCCTGACGATCAGGTCGGCGTGTGGCGGTTCAAGAACTCGTCGGGCAGGGCCATCAGCCGCGGGCCTTCGGTCCAGAGCAGATGGCACTCGATCGCGCGTTCCGGATAGATCAAGCGAAGGACGGCGCGATAGGCGGCCATCTGGCGGAGATAGAGCGGTGCCACCTTCGCCGGATCGGCGGGCGCCGGGCGGTTGGTCTTGTAGTCGATGACCATGACCTTGCCGGGAAGCGCCACCAGCCGGTCGACCTGACCGGAGACGACATGGCGGCCGACGACGCCGGTCACCGGCACTTCCGGCCGGCTCTCAAGCCCGAACAAGGGGCTGAGCGCTGGATCGTCGAGGATCGCCAGCGTCTCTGCGAGCAAGGCATCGGCCTCGCTCGCCGTCAGCCCTTGGCCCTTGCGGCCGAGCCAGCGCCGGCCGGCGGCGGCGCGCGAGGCCGGCGGCAATGCCGGCAGCGACTGCAGCAGGCGATGCACGAGCCGGCCGCGGCGGAAGCGCAGCGGGTCCTCGGCGAGCAACGGCGAGCGTGCCGGCGGCTCAGGGTCATCCGGCCGGCTCGGGGCCAGCGGCTTCGGCGGCGTCGGCTCGGGCGGCGTCGGCTGCGTCGCCCATCGAGGCAGCGGCGAAGTTTCGGCGACGGTCGTCGTCCGCGTGGATTCCGGAGGCACCGACTGCTTGCTCTCGAAGCGAAAGCCGGGCGAGGCGAAGGGTGGCACCGCCACGCTCAGCGTGCCGTCGAGATCCTTCAGGCCCGCTTCGACGAGCCGATACCAGCTTCCCTCGGTTGGCGCCTTCTGCGTCTGCCAGCCGCAGACATAGAGGCGATCTTCGGCGCGCGTCATCGCGACGTAGAGGAGCCGGCGCTGCTCCTCCTCGCGCCGCTGGCGGGCGGCGGCGCGGAGCCGCGCGGCGACGGCATCGGCATCCGCGGAGCGCGGGCACCAGACCGGCAGCCCGTTCTCGGCCCAGAAGATCTGGGTATCGTCGCGCGGCTGGCTCACCGTGTCGGGCAGGATCACGATCGGCGCCTGCAGCCCCTTGGCGCCGTGCACGGTCATGACGCGCACCTCGTCGCGCACGCCATGCTCGAGGTCGCGCCTTATGTCCTGGTCCGAGGCCTCGAGCCAGCGGAGAAAGCCCTCGAGCGAGGGTGGGTGGCCGCGCTCATAGGCGATTGCCGCGTTGAGAAACTCTTCGAGCGCATCCAGCGACTCCGGCCCGAGGCGCGCGCGAATCTTCTGACGTCCCCGCATCGGCCCCAGCACATGGGCGAACAGCGCGAAGGGCGGCATCAGGTCGACGCGCGCGAGCAGCCCGGCGATGAAATCATGTGCGCGGGCGAAGGCCGGGTCTTCGTCGCGCAGCAGCGCCAGGCGCCGCCATAGCGAGAGCCCGTCGCGTCCATAGGCGAGGCGGAAGAGCTGCTCCTCGTCGAGCCCGATCAGCGGGCTCTTCAGCACGGTTGCCATGGTCAAGTCGTCGGAGGGCAGCAGCAGCGCATGCCCGAGCGCGACCAGATCCATCACGGCGAGCTGTTCGGCGAGCAGGATGCGGTCGGCGCCGGCGACCGGCACGCCCTGCTGCTTGAGCGAGCGCACCAGCGCATCGAGGAATGGTCCGCGGCGGCGCACCAGCACCATGATGTCGCCGGGGCGGATCCTCCGTCCTTTCGACGCCAGCGCCTCCCCGGTCCAGCCGCGGATGCGGCGGGCGAGCAAGCCGGCGAGCTGCGTCTCCGGATCGTCGGTCGGGCGCTGCGTGACCGGCGGCGTCCACGGTGCGAAGGGATCGCGCTCGGCCGGCTCGATCAGCGGCCACAGCTCGACCAGCCCGCCGGCGCCGGCGCGATGCGCCCTGTGCTGGATGCGCGTGCTCTCCGGCGCGACGCCGGCCGACGCCTCGGGCCGGGCGAAGACGGCGTCGACGACGGACAGCACGGCCGGGGTCGAGCGGAACGAGGTTTCGAGATCGACCTGCAGCCAGCTCTTCTCCGCCGCGTCGACGCGAAGCGCGAAGTGCAGCTTCATGCGCTCGAACTCGCGCGGATCGGCGCGCTGGAACGAGAAGATCGACTGCTTGTGGTCGCCGACGGCGAAGACCGTGCGCCCGGTCGCGCGCGCGCCCTCGCCGGCGAAGAACTCCTCGGCCAGGCTGGCGATGACCTGCCACTGGTCGGGGTTGGTATCCTGCGCCTCGTCGATCAGGATGTGGTCGAGGCCGCCATCGAGCTTGAACAGCACCCAGGGCGCGACGCCTTCGGCGTTCAGGAGATAGCGGGTCTTCAGGATCAGATCGTCGTAGTCGAGCAGCGCGCGGCGCTGCTTGAGATCCTCATAGGTTTCGCCGATGGCGACGGCGAGCCGGACCAGCGCCGCGGTCGCGCGCGCCAGCCGATGCGCTTTGAGTCGCGCCTCCAGGCGGAGCAGACGCTCGGCTTCCTTTTGCATCGTCGTCTTGCAGAGCGGGTCATGGGATTCCGCGGCCTTGGTCGCAAGCGTTGTCCGGGTCGCCCCTTTCTCGGTGAGGAAGACGAGGCGGTAATCGTCATAGAGCACGAGGCGCCGATGGGGCTCGGCGAGGAAGCGCGCGAAGGCCGGGGCGCGCTTGCGGTCGCTGACACCACCCTTCTCCAGGACCCCGGCGGCGCGGCGGAGCGCGGCGAGATCGAGCGCCGAATCCTCGACCGCCTCGGCGATCATCTGCTCGGGCGTGACGCCGGGATCGGCGCCGTGATGGGCGAAGATGGCCGCGGCCGCGGCATCGGCGCTGCCGTGCTCGCCGAGCAGGCGCTTGAGCCGGCCGCGCTCGGCGGCAAGCGCGCGCAGCAGATCGTCGAAGCGTTCCTCCTGCGCGCGGTCGGTGACGACGCGCAGCGCCTGGGCCAGAGGGCCGCCGCGTTGGGCCTCGGCGAGCACGCGGTCGCGCGCCTCGGCCATCAGCTCCTCGGCCGTGCGTTCGTCGGCGGCCTCGAAATAGGGAACGATGCCGGCTTCGAGCGGGAAACGTCCGAGCAGGCTCTGGCAGAAGCCGTGCAGCGTCTGGATCTTCAGGCCGCCCGGCGCATCGATGGCGCGCGCGAAGAGGCGGCGCGCGCGCACCGTCTCCTCCTCTGTCGCCGGCTTCCCCAGAAGCTTCAGCAGATGATCGGAAAGCGTGGCGTCGTCGGCCGCGGCCCAGATGGCGAGCTCCGCCATCACGCGCGTCTTCATCTCCGCGGCTGCGGCCTTGGTGAAGGTGAGGCAGAGCAGCCGTTCCGGCCTCGCGCCGTCGACGAGCAGGAGGCGCAGCACGCGGTCGGAGAGCACCGAGGTCTTGCCCGACCCCGCCGACGCGCCGACCCACACCGAGGCCTCCGGATGCGAGGCAGCAAGCTGCTCAGGGGAGCGCGTGCGGGCGAGAGTGGTCACGACGAAAGAAGCCCCCTCCCTGACCTCCCCCGCCTTCGGCGGGAGAGGGGTCCGATCTCGTGCCCCCTCTCCCTGCGAAGCAGGGGGAGGGTGGGGGAGGGGGCCTCTTTCATCTGGCGCTCGACCATTCTTTCACGCGTGCGAGATGGTCGTAGTCACTGTAGCGCGGCCCGAAGAGCGGATCGGGGCGCGAGCGATAGGGCGTGCTCGGGTCGGCGAATTTCTCGATGAGGCGGCGAAGCCCGGCCTGCGCCTCGTCGATCAGCGTGCGGAGATCGCCATTGCCGAGCGGCTTGATCTCGCCGGGCGGATCGCCGCCGGAGAGCCGCCAGTATTCGAGGCGCGCGACCGGGCCGCGGTCGACGCGGTCGAAGCGGCCCTCTTCGGCGATCAGCGCCTCCAGCGGAAGCTGCGGCGACAGGCCGAGCCCGACATCGTCGTTCTTCGGCACCAGGCCGGTCTTGTAGTCGATGATCGCGAGCCCGCCGGTCTTCTGCCGGTCGATGCGGTCGGCGAGCGCCGTCAGCGTGAAGCCGTCGATGGCGATCTCGCCTCTGGTCTCGGTCGCGCTCGCCGCCAGCAGCGGCCGCCGCAACGCTTCCTCATCGAGGAACCAGCGCGCGATGCGCTCGAAGCGCGGCCACCAGAAAGTCTCGATGCCCGGCCGCGCCAGCGCCGCGCCGAAGGCTTCGCGGCCGATATCGAGCAGCCTGGCGAAGGCGTGCTCAGGCAGCGCGTCGGGATAGGCGGCGACGAAGCGATCGAGCGCGGCATGGATGAACCGGCCGCGCTCGGCCGCGCCGGGATCGGCATCGACCGGATCGAGCCGCTTCAGGCCCAGCACGCGCCGCGCATAGACGGCGTAGGGATCGCGCATCAGGCGTTCGATCTCGGTGACCGGAAGCCGCGTCGGCCGCGCTTCGGCCGGCGGTCGCGGTTCCGGCGGCGCGGTCGGCCGCACGGGTCCGTCCGGCGCGTCGAGCGCGTCGATCCAGCCGCGCATCGCGGCGGTGCCCGATCCGAGCCGGTCGGCGCCTTCCGTGCCGAGCACGACATCGAGCCGCAGCAGCCAGCGCGAGGCGACGGTCGGCGTGCCTTCGACGCGCTCGGCGCGGGTCAGCACGACGCGGGGGGCCGAGGCAAGCTCGACGAAGTCATGCGCCGAAAGCCCGATGCGGCGTTCGGGCGAGGGCAGGCCGAAGCCCGCACGCATCGGCCGCGACAGCCACGGATCGGCGGCGGGATCGGCGGGCCAGGTGCCCTCGTTGAGGCCGCCGAGCACGACGACATCGGCGGTCTGCAGCCGCGCTTCCAGCGGTCCCAGGATTGCCAGGCGCGGATGCTGGCCGCGCAGCGGGCGGACGACGAGCCCGTCGGTCAGCGCCGCGTAGAGTCCCGGATAGGCAGCTCCGGGCAGCGGCGGAAACGCATCGGATGCCAGGTCGATCTCGGCCAGCGCCTCCGACAGCGCCTCGCCGGCCTCGCCCTGCCAGAGCCGGTCTGGGCCTTGCTCCGCCTCGCTCGCCGCCAGCGCCTCGGCGGCGGCGAGATGCCCATGCAGAAGCTGCGCCAGCGTCGTCTCGCCCGAAGCGAGCGTATCGATCAGCGGCGCCAGGCGAGCCCCGAGATCGCGGACGAAGGCGGCGAGGTGGCCGCGCTCCTCGGCATCGCGGAGCCCGCCGATCGCCGCCAGCAACCCGTCGATGCCCGGCGCCGGCCGCGGGCCGCGCAGCACCGCGCGTTCGAGCGCGCGCGCATATTCGCGGAAAAGCTGCGGCTCGCGCCCGCAGGCGGCGAGCGGATGCTTGAGGAGCGCCAGCAGCTCGACCGGCGCCAGCTTCGTCTCGGCCGCGGCGAGCAGGAGACGCAGGAAAGTGCCGGGCGGCGAGGCGGCGAGCGGCTGGCCGCCGGAATCGTCGACGGCGATGTCCCAGCGCGCCATCTCGGCGGCGACGCGGCGGCCGAGGCTGCGGTCGGGCGTCACCAGCATGGCGCGGCGGCCCGGCTCCTCCAGCGCCTCGCGTAGCGCCAGCGCGATCGCGCGCGCCTCCGCCTCGGCCGTCGGCAGGTCGAGGCGCCGGATGTCGCCGATCGATGCCGCCGGCGCCGCCTCGCCGTGCCAGGCATCGGTCGTTGCCGCCGGTTTCAGCGCGTGCTGGAGGAAGGCGGCGCGCGGCTCGGGCGCACCCTCGACCGGCCATGTCGCGACCCGGTCGCGCCCGACCTCGAGATGGGCGAGCAGGCGGAACAGCGTGTGCTGCGGATGCGTCGGCTCCTCGCCGATCGCCGCCCAGGTCGCCTCGTCGGCGAGGCGGTCGAGGCCGGGCAGCACCAGCTCGCCCTGGGGCAATCCCGCGACCACCTTCATCAGCTCGGCCGTGGCGCGGATGCTGCCCGTAGACCCGGCGACAATCACCGGCGTTGCCGGCGGCGCCTTTCGCCATGCCTCGGCCTGCAGCGCCATCAGCTTGCGGCGGCGATCGGCCGGATCGAGCAGGCCTTCGGCGGCGAGGATCGCGGGCCAGGCCTCGGAGACGATCTCGAGGAAGCGGAGCGTGATCTGCCAGTGCTGCGCCAGATCCGGCGGCACGAGGCTGGGCAGGTCGGCGAAGGAAAGACCCTCGGTGTGGACCTGATCCAGCAGCCGCGCCAGCTCGCGCGCCAGCCTTGCGGCGTGATCGGGCGTGCGCTCTTCCGACTGCTTCAGGATGAGCTGCGTCAGCAGAAGCTGGCGCCGCGGTTCCTCGATCGCCGGGGCCAGGTCGAGCGACTCGGCGATACCCAGCTCGCCGGCGGCGCCGAGATCGAGCTCGGCCGCGTCGACATCGCCGAGCGGCACCATGCGGGGCAGCAGCATCGCCGCACCGCCGCCATGGCGCAGGAAGGCCTCCGACAGCGCCCGCGCCGCGCGCCGCGTCGGCAAGAGGATCTGCGCATCGGCCAGATGCAACGGATCGCCGATGCGCGCCAGCAGCCCCTTGGCCAGCGCATCGAGGAAGGGCACGCCCGGCGGGATGGTCGCGAGCCTCACGGCGCCAGCCCCTTCAGCCGCTCGGTCCACGACGCCCCGCCCGCGATCGTGACCACGCGCTCCTCGTCCGTCGCGCCGAAAGCGAGATGGATGTCGAGCCGATCCGCCGGCAGCAGCGCGCCCAGCCGTTCCGGCCACTCGATCAGCGAGATCGCCTCGGCGAAGGCATCCTCGATATCGAGCTCATGCGCATCCTTGGGCCTGGCCAGCCGGTAGAGATCGAAATGCCAGACCGGCACCGGCGCAAGATCGTAGGTCTGCACCAGCGTGAAGGTCGGCGACGGCACCTCGGCAGGCCCGCCTAACGCCTGGATGACGGCGCGCGCGAAGAAAGTCTTGCCGGTGCCGAGCTCGCCGGACAGCGCGACGACATCGCCGGCGCGGAGAAGCGGCGCGAGGCGGGCGGCGAGGACTGATGTCTTCGCGGGAGCTGAAAGGGCGAGTACGGTCACAGAAGAGTCTTACGCCGGCCTCTGGCTGGTCTCAATCGACGGTCGGAAGCCGACGTCTCCGCTCGGCTTCTTAGGCGGCGGAGCTCCTTGCCACAGCCGCTTGCTATCGCGCAGCGAGCGCGAGCGCGGCGGGGCTGAGCGGGCCTTTCGCGACCGCGGCGATCGCGGTTTCGAGCTGGTCCAAGGTCGAGGTGCCGGCGAGCACGGTCGAGAGCGTGTCGCCGGCAATCGCGAAGCGGAGCGCCGCCTCGATCAGGCTCGCGGCGTGGCCCTCGCGGATCAGCGCATCGAAGCGGTGCGCGTTCCTCACATCGGTGGCGTAGTCGGGGCCTGAGGCGATCGGCGGCACGCTGGGAACGCCGGTCGGGTGCCGCGCCTCGCTGCCGCTCAAGGCGCCGCCGGCGAAGACGCGGATGCCGATGCGGCCCATGCCGGCCTCGCGCGCCTTGGTCGCGAGGCTCTTGAAGTCCTGCGCCGGCAGGTCCGCCGGCACCGGCAGCGCCGCGCTCGGGTTCAACAGGTTGAAGCAGATCTGCGCGGTGTCGAAGACCTTCGCCTCGACCACGCGATGCAGCATCCCGGTGTCGCCGAGCGCGGTGATGCCGGCGAAGCGGATCTTTCCCTTCCGCTTGAGCCTGTCGAGCGCCGGCGCGACCTCGTCGATCACCAGGCGCGCGTCGAGCGGCCGGTCGTCGCCGGACGCGGCGATGCGGTTGTGAAGCTGCAGCAGATCGACGGTCTCGCGCTGCAGGCGCTTCAGGCTCTGATCCAGCGAGCGCTCGACGGCGCCAGCGACATCGCCCTTGTCCTCGGGTCTCAGCGTGAACTTGCTTGCGAGGAAGAGGCTCGGCTTGAGCGACTTGAGCACGCGCCCGACATTGGTCTCACTGGCGCCGTTGCCGTAGGAAGGCGCGGTGTCGAAGAAGGTGATGCCGGCCTCGAGCGCACGCGCGAAGGCGCGCTCCTGGTCGGCCGGGTCGCCCTTCACCATCATCCCGCCGACCGCGCCGCAGCCGAAGCCCAGCACCGAAACCTCGACGCCGGTCCGGCCGAGGGTGCGCCTCTGCATGGGGAGACTCCTTTTCGCCGAAGCGTAGTTGAAAACCCTCCCTCGTGCGAAGCGCAGGGGAGGGGAGGGTGGGGGCCGAGCGAAAGCGAGGATCTGCGCGAAGTCGCTTCGCTCCGCCCCCACCCCGCCCTCCCCCACCTTCGGCGGGGGAGGGAGCCGAAAGAGCGAGGGAGGGAGCCGACAAGGTGCGAGAGAGGGAGCACGACTACGCCGCCGCGGCCTTCGCGTGGAGCGCGGAGAGGGAGTCAACGGCGCCGCGGCCCGGCGCCTGTTCCGCCGGGCCGGCGGGCGTCTTGACCCGGTTTTCCGATCCGATAGGGTTTTCCGATCAGAGGTTAGGGCGCCGGAAGAGCGCTCAGCCCTGCAACAGGAGGAAAGCCCCATGTTCGATCCGCGTACCGTTCGTCGGCTCGCTGCCGGCGTCGCGCTTGCCGCGCTCGTCGCCTCGCCGGCGCTTGCCCAGAGCACGCTCAAATTCGCCCCGCATGCCGACCTCAAGGTGGTCGATCCGATCACCAACACCGCGGCGATCACGCTGCTCCATTCCTACATGATCTTCGACACGCTCTATGCGTTCGACGAGAAATACCAGGCGCAGCCGCAGATGGTGCAGAGCCACACGGTTTCCGCCGACGGCCTCACCTACACCTTCAAGCTCCGCCCCGGCCTCAAATTCCATGACGGCTCGGCCGTCACCGCCAAGGACGCGGTCGCCTCGGTCAAGCGCTGGGCGGCGCGCGATTCCAACGGCCGCGCGATGAACGCCGCCGGCGCCACCGTCGCCGCGGTCGACGACCAGACCTTCACGATCACGCTGAAGGAGAAATGGGGCCTCATCCTCGACTCCCTCGCCAAGCTCAGCGCCAACGTCGCCGTGATCATGCGCGAGAAGGAGGCCTCGACCGATCCGAACACCCCGATCACCGAGACGATCGGCTCCGGCCCCTTCACCTTCGAGAAGGCCGAATGGGTGCCGGGCTCGAAGGTCGTCTACAAGAAGAACGCCGCCTATGTGCCGCGCAACGATCCCGCCAACATGTATTCGGGCGGCAAGACCGTGAAGGTCGACCGCGTCGAATGGCTGTACCTGCCGGATTCCAACACCGCCGCGGCGGCACTCAATGCGGGCGAGATCGACATCTACGAGAATCCGACCCTCGACCTGCTGCCGGTCCTGAGGCGCAACAAGGACATCGTCATTGCCAACCACAATCCGAGCGGCTGGATCAGCTATATCCGCCCGAACCACCTGCACCCGCCCTTCAACAACGTGAAGGCGCGGCAGGCGCTGGCGCATCTGGTCAACCAGGAAGACTACATGCGCGTCGCCGTCTCCAGCGATCCTTCCAACTGGAAGGTGTGCTGGGCGTGGATGTCCTGCGGCTCGCCGATGGAGAGCGAGGCCGGCGCCGAGGCCTACAAGAAGCCCGACATCGAGAAGGCGAAGCGGCTGCTCGCCGAGGCCGGCTACAAGGGCGAGAAGATCACCGTCTTCCAGGCGACCGACATCCAGGACCTCCGCGACATCGCCGCGGTGACCAACGACAATCTGCGCAAGATCGGCGTCAATCTCGACATCCAGACCAACGACTGGGCGACGCTGGCCTCGCGCCGCGGCAAGAAGGAGCCGCCGAGCGAAGGCGGCTGGAACATCTTCCATACCCGCTCTCTCGGCGTGGAGTTCGCGAGCGCGCTCACCAACTTCGCCATGGCGGCGCCCTGCGACGGCCGCGGCTGGTTCGGCTGGAACTGCGACGAGCAGACCGAGAAGCTGCGCAAGGAGTGGGCGGCCGAGCCGGACCTTGCCAAGCGCAAGGCCATCGGCGTCGAGCTGCAGAAGCGTGCGGTGGAAACGCTGCCCTATATCCCGGTCGGGCAGAGCTTCCCGCCGATCGCCTATCGCAGCAGCGTCACCGGCCTCCTGAAGACCCCGATCCAGGTCCTCTGGAACGCCGAGAAGAAGTAGGACCGAGACTCGCCCCCCACCCTAACCCTCCCCCACGCTCCGCGGGGGGAGGGGACCCGAGTTCGTAGCCCTCCCCCTTGATGGGGGAGGGTGGGGTGGGGGTGACGTTTGACACTCGCACTACGCCATGTCCTCGCTCGACATCCGCTCCTTCTCTGCCACGCCGACCGAGGCGGACGAGAAGTTCCATGCCGCCTGCCGCAAGGCCGGCGTCGCGCCGGTCGTCTTCACCCATCCGCTGAAGGGGCCGGAGGGCGAGGCGCTGGCGACGACGATCGCGCTCCTCGGCCCGCATGAAGCCAGGACCGCGATGATGGTCGTCTCGGGCACGCATGGCATCGAGGGCTATGCCGGCGGCGGCGTCATGGTGCAGCTCCTGAACGACGCGTCCGCGATCAGGCTGCCGAGGGACACAGCGGTCCTCTTCGTCCACCAGATCAACCCCTGGGGTCTCGCCTGGAACCGCCGCGAGAACGAGGAGAACGTCGATCTCTTCCGCAACCTGCTCTATTGCGACCCGCCCTATGCGGAGAATCCCGGCTTCGATGCGCTTGCGGACGCGCTGGCGCCGGCGGCGTGGTCGGGCCCGGTGCGCGAAGCCGCCGACCGCACGCTCGCCAGCTTCGTGCAGCGGAACGGCGAGCGCGAGCTCACCCGCATCATGCGCCTCGGCCAGCACAAGCATCCGAAGAGCCTCACATATCACGGTTGCGGCCCGACCTGGTCGAAGCGCGTCGTCGACCGCGTCATCGATGGCTGGCTCAGCCGGGCCTCGACCGTGGCGACGCTCGACATCCACACCGGCTACGGCCCGCCTGGCGAGGGGCTCATCATGAGCTACGACCAGGAAGGCTCGCCGGGCCTAGCCTGGCTCCGCGACTGGTTCGGCGAGGTGCATGTCTGCGGCCACGACCCGCTGATCCCGGTCCATGCGCGCTGGCCCTACGACATCGTCGCCGACCGTGTGCCCGGTGCGAAGGTCCGCACCGTCGCGCTCGAATACGGCACGGCCGAGGTCGATGTCCTCGACTTCGATCTCGTGCGCGAGAACAACTTTCATCACCTCTACGGCGACCCGCTGTCGCCGGCGGGCCGCGCCGTCCAGGAGCGGTTTCGCGCCCGCTTCTATGTCGAGACCGACGCCTGGAAGGCCAAGGTTCTGAAGCGCGGCGTCGAGGTTTTCGGTCTCACGCTGGCAGGACTCGGGCGGTGGGCGGCGGCGTAGAGGATGGTTGCCACTCTCCGCCCTCATCGCCATGTTGAGGGCCTCATCCCCAGCCCGCGCGAGCCTCAATGCCTGATCGTCCCACCACGGATGTCGCCATCGTCGGCGCCGGTCCCGTCGGCCTCTTCGCCGTTTTCGAATGCGGGATGGTCAAGGTCCGTGCGCATGTGATCGACGCCCTCGACATGATCGGCGGGCAGTGCGCCGCGCTCTATCCGGAGAAGCCGATCTTCGACATCCCCGGCCATCCGCGGATCGACGCCGAGGAGCTGATCCGCAAGCTCGCCGAGCAGGCAGCGCCTTTCAAGCCGACCTATACGCTGGGCCAGCAGGTGACATCGCTCACGCGCAGCGACGGCGCATTCCGGCTCGGCACCTCGGGCGGCATGGAGATCCGGGCGAAGGCGGTGATCGTCGCCGCCGGTGTCGGCGCCTTCGGCCCTAACCGCCCGCCGCTCGCCGGCATCGAGGCCTTCGAGGGCAAGAGCGTCCACTACCTGGTGAAGAAGCGCGAGGATTTCCGCGGCAAGCGCATCGTCATCGCCGGCGGCGGCGACTCGGCCGTCGACTGGGCCCTGTCGCTCTCCGAGGTCGCGGCGAAAGTCATGGTCGTGCACCGCCGGCCGAAATTCCGCGCCGCGCCCGAGAGCGAGGCGCGATTGAAGGCGCTCGCCGACGCAGGCCGCATCGAGCTGGTCGTGCCCTATCAGCTGAAGGCGCTCGACGGCGCCGGCGGGCAGGTGAGCAAGATCGTCGTCGCCACGCTCGACGGCAAGGAGCGCGCGCTCGATTGCGACGCGCTGCTGCCGTTCTTCGGGCTCTCGATGAATCTCGGCCCGATCGCCGAGTGGGGCCTCGCGCTGCAGAAGGGCCAGATCGAGGTCCAGCCCTCGACCTGCGAGACCAGCGAAGCCGGCATCTTCGCCATCGGCGATGTCGCCCACTATCCGGGCAAGCTCAAGCTGATCCTCTCCGGCTTCGCCGAGGCGGCGGCGGCGGCGCATGCGATCCGCGCGATCGTCTATCCGGGCGAGGTCTTCCACTTCGAGTACTCGACGACGCAGGGCGTGCCCGCGGCCTGATGCCGGGCCAGGGGCTTGCGGTCCCATGCGCTACCGCCTATCTTCTGTACAAAATATGTACAGAAGCTTGCCATGGCCCAGGTGAACCTGCACACGACACCCGAATTCGAAGAGGCGCTTTCCGCGCTGATGAAAGCCCGAAAGCTCAAGAGCAAGTCGGAAGCGATCCGGCTCGCGGTTCAGGAGGCGGCGGCTCCCTTTCGAGCGCCAAGGAAGCGCGACTTGTCGGCGTTGATCGGCTTCGTCGACCGGCTGCCGGGCGGTCGTAGGACGAACAAGAACTCTGCCGAACTTATGGCGGAGATCGACGACGAGATGGAAGCCAAGCTGCGTCGCCTCGGCTCCCGAAAGTGATCGTCGATACGTCGATCATCGTGGCGTTGTCGTTGAACGAGCCGACCGTCGAGTGGATCAGGAGCGCGCTCGATGAGGCCGACAATGAAGCCCTGCGTATGTCGTGGGTGAATGTTGCCGAGGTCTCGATGATTCTCGGACGGCCGCATCCGCTCTCGGTTGACGCGCTGGAGCCGCTTCTGGACGGGCTCGGCGTCGAGATACTTCAAGCCGATCACGATGTCGTTCGCATGGCGACGACCGCTCGATTCCGTTTTCCACTGAATTTCGGCGACTGCTTCGCCTACGCCCATGCAAAGCTGCGCGACGAGGCGTTGCTGACGCTGGATGACGATTTCCTCAAGACCGATCTCGAACGCCTGCTGCACCCGAGGCGACGGCGCTGAGCCCTATGCCGCCGGCAAAGTGAGCTCGACCGCGGTGCCGGTGCCGGGCTCGGAGTCGAGCTCGACCCGGCCGCCATGAAGCTCGATCAGGCGGCGGACCAGCGCAAGGCCGAGACCGGCGCCGGCCTGACCCTGGACCGCGGCGCCGCGCACGAAGGGCTCGAAGATCTGCGCCTGTCGCTCGCGCTCGATGCCGATACCGGTGTCGGCGACGCGGAAGACGATGTTGGCCGGCTCGCGCCGGGCGGAGATCAGGACATGCCCGCCGCGCGGCGTGAACTTGGCCGAGTTGGAGATGAGATTCAGCAGCACCTGCTTCAGCCGCACCTCGTCGACGCGCATGATCCCGATGTTTGCCGCGCAGTCGACCGAGAGCGTAAGGCCGCGGCCGCGGATCGTCTCGTTGCTCATGTCGGCAACCTGGTGCACGAGGCTCGCGATGTCGGTGTCGACGCGATTCAGCGCGAGATAGCCGGCCTCGATCGAGGAAAGGTCGAGAATGTCGTTGATCAACGTCACCAGCCGGTCGGAGGCCGTGATGATGGCGCGTGCATGGTCGAGCTGGCGATCGTTCAACGAACCGAAATACTGGTCGGTCAGGACCTGAGCGAAGCCGACGATGGCGTTCAGCGGCGTGCGGAGCTCGTAGGAGACGTTGGCGATGAACTCGGTCTTGAGCCGGTCCGCGGTCTCTAGCGCCTCGTTGCGATCGCGGAGCGCGCGCTCGACGCGGAGCGAGTCCGTCACATCCTGGTAGATCAGCAGCGTCGCACCGTCGGGCAGCGCGACGCGGGCGAAGTCGAGCACGCTGCCATCGAGGCGCTCGACGCGGCCCGAGGCGGTCTCGCGCGTGCCCTCGGCGAGCTCGAGGCCGGCAAGCCCCGCGCTCTCCGGCAGCAGCTCGCCGATGCGCCGCGAAACCTCGTTAAGGTGCGGCTTCTGCGCCAGGAAGGCGTCGTCGAGCTTCCACAGGCGCGCAAAGGAGGGGTTCGAAATCTGCAGGCGCCCGTCGCCGGTGAAGGCGGCGATCGCTTCGCCAAGGCTGTCGAGCGTCTCGCGCTGGACTGCGATCAGCGTGTTGTAGGAGCGCTCGACGGCGACGCGGTCGGAGACGTCGTCGAAGGCGAAGAGCAGGCCGCCCTGCGGATGCGGCGACACGGTCTGGCGGATGGTCCGCCCGTCGGGAAGGTGGAGGAACTCCTCGACCGGGTCGATAAGCCCGGTGAAGAGCTGCGTCCACTGCTTCTTGGCCTGGGCGAAGTCGGCATATTCGGGCAGGCGCCGGCGGTGGCGCAGAAGCTCGATCACGGCCGAGAAGTCCGGCTCGGTCGCGAGCCATCGGCGGTCGAGCTGCCAGAGCTCGACGAAGGCGGTGTTGAAGAGGCGAAGCCGCTTGTCGCGGCCGTAGATCGCGATCGCGGTTGTCAGCTTCTGCAGAAGCTCGCCATGGGCGGAGACGTGGCGGGCGAGCTCGTCCTGGGTTTCCGCGAGCTGGGTCACGTCGCGGGCGTGGCCGATCACGGCGCCGTCGGGCCCCGGCGACTCGACGATCTCGATCAGGCGGCGGCGGCCATCGATGACGACGCTGGCGCTCTCCGTCTGCTCGCTGCCCGAGCGCTGGACGCGCTGAGCAAGCCCGCGTCCGACGCGATCGGCCGGTCCGCCGTCGTCGACGAGACCCTCGGCCGCCTTGTTGCGGTAGGCGAGATCGAGGCTGCCGGGCCGGCGATACCAGGCCGGCATCGGTAGGCGGTCGAGCATGGTCTCGCGCGCATCGAGGCTCGACTGCATGCGCGCACGCTCCTCCGCCGTACGTTCGGCGGCGGTGACGTCGCGAAGCCAGGCGAAGCAGCTGGCGCCGTTCGGATCGGCCGAGCGCCCGGCAATGACGCGCCAGATGCGGCCGTCGCTGTCGCGGACGCGACGGTCGACGCCGAGGCCCTCGGTCGCGATGCGGCGGAAGGTGTCGGCCAGCTCGGTACGGTCGGGCTCGAGCAGCCGCGCGAGAAAGGGGCCGGCGCCCGCCTGCTCGTCCGCCCTTATCTGTCGGGCGAGCGACGGCGAGATCCGGGCATCGGCGGGGTCGGATGTCCATCGCAGGAGACCGTCAGGCGCTTCGGCGACGGCGCGCGCGAGCCCCGCCGCTTCGAGCCCGGCGGCGCGCGCCTGACGCCGGGCGCGGCGGGCGATGGCGGCGAGCGCCGCCACCGCCGCAGCGAGGGCCCCTAGGAGCAGGATCTCGAAGGGGCCGCCGGTCAACCAGGCCTCGGCTCAGTAGCGATAGGTGTCAGGCTTGAAAGGGCCCGCATTGCTGACGCCGAGATACTCAGCCTGCTTCTCCGTGAGCTTGGTCAGCTTGGCGCCGACCTTGGCAAGATGCAGCGCTGCCACTTTCTCGTCCAGGTGCTTCGGCAGCACATAGACCTGCTTGGCGTACTTGCCCGGGTTGGACCATAGCTCGATCTGCGCCAGCACCTGATTGGTGAAGGAGGCGCTCATCACGAAGCTCGGATGGCCGGTGGCGCAGCCGAGGTTTACGAGGCGGCCCTTGGCCAGCACGATCAGGCGCTTGCCGTCGGGGAAGACGACCTCGTCGACCTGCGGCTTGACCTCTTCCCACTTGTAGTTCTGCAGCGCCGCGATCTGGATCTCGGAATCGAAATGGCCGATGTTGCAGACGATGGCACGGTCCTTCATCGCCCGCATGTGGTCGAGCGTGATCACGTCGACCGAGCCGGTGGCGGTGACGAAGATGTCGCCGGACGAAGCGACCTCCTCCATCGGCAGGACCTGGTAGCCTTCCATCGCCGCCTGCAGCGCGCAGATCGGATCGATCTCGGTGACGACGACGCGGGCGCCGCCGGCGCGCAAGGACGCAGCCGAGCCCTTGCCGACATCGCCATAGCCGCAGACGACCGCGACCTTGCCCGAGAGCATGACGTCGGTGGCACGACGGATGCCGTCGACCAGGCTCTCGCGGCAGCCATAGAGGTTGTCGAACTTCGACTTGGTCACGGAGTCGTTGACGTTGAAGGCGGGCACCCGGAGCGTGCCCTTCTCCGCCATTTCCTTGAGGCGACGGACGCCTGTCGTCGTCTCCTCGGAAATGCCGCGAACGTCCTTCATGAGTTCGGGATACTTCTCGTGCATGACCAGGGTGAGGTCGCCGCCGTCATCCAGAATCATGTTCGGCTTCCAGCCGTTCGGGCCGTGGATGGTCTGCTCGATGCACCACCAGTATTCCTCTTCGGTCTCGCCCTTCCAGGCAAAGACAGGGATGCCGGCAGCGGCGATCGCCGCCGCGGCCTGATCCTGGGTCGAGAAGATATTGCACGACGACCAGCGGATCTCGGCGCCGAGCGCGATCAGGGTCTCGATCAGGACCGCAGTCTGGATCGTCATATGCAGCGAGCCTACGATACGGGCGCCCTTGAGCGGCTTCTTCGGACCGTAATCGGCGCGGGTCGCCATCAGGCCCGGCATCTCGGTCTCGGCGATCCGGATCTCCTTGCGGCCCCAATCGGCCAGAGAGATGTCTTTCACCTTGTAGTCAGGCGTGGCGGCCTTCTTGGCGGCAGTCATGAGCGATCCTTCTTCGGCAGGTCCAAAATGAGGGGGCGGGCAATCGGCTGCCCGCGATAGGGATATAAAGACATCCTTATATGGTAATCTGTCAAGCGCTATTACGCCGCGATCGGCTCCGGGCGCGGTCCTGCTAGGGTCGGACGCCGATTCCGGAGAGACCCGCGCCGATGAAAAGTACCGATCGAGCCTGGGTGCGCCGGAAGCGAAGCCTGGCCGGTGCCGCCTGGCGCTGGGCTTGCGCCTTGAGCGGCGTCCTCCTCGCGGTCGTCACGGTACGCAGCCTTGTCGTGCAGCCCTTCACGATTCCGTCGGAGTCGATGCTGCCGACCCTCATGGTCGGTGACTATGTCGCGGTCAGCAAATTTCCCTACGGCTATAGCCGCTTCTCTTTTCCCTTCGGACTGTCGATCTTCTCCGGACGTGTTCTGCAGGCGGAGCCGCGACGCGGCGACATCGTCGTCTTTCGTGCGCCGCGCAACGAAGCGGTCGTCTTCGTCAAGCGTGTCGTCGGGCTTCCGGGGGATCGCGTGCAGATGCGGGAAGGACGCCTCTACATCGACGGCTCGGTCGTGAGCCGCAGCGGGCCGATCCGTGTCGACCTCCCTCCTGCCACGCTGCAGGGGCTGCTTCTCTACACGGAGACCCTCCCAGAAGGGCGCTCATACCGGATCGTGGAGGTCTCCGACGCCGAAGGCTTAGACGACACGCCCGAACATGCCGTGCCGGAGGGCCACTATTTTGTGCTTGGCGACAATCGCGACTACTCCGCCGACAGCCGGATCGCTTCTGCCATTGGCATGGTCCCGGCCGCCAACGTGATTGGCCGCGCCGACTGGTTGTTCTTCTCGACGGACGGGACGGCGCGTCTCTGGCAGGTGTGGCGGTGGCCATGGGCGACCCGATTCGAGCGCTTGTTTCGGCGCGTGCCCTGATGCTCAGCTGTCCTTGCCCCGCGACCGGAGACGCCGTCGTCCGCCGTGTCCGTCATGACGACGCGCGGCTCGTCGCTGGCCGGCCTGGCGTGGCGATCCTGGCGGAGGCGAAGCTGCTCTGATCGTAGACGCGGCGAATGCCCTCGAGATCCATGGGAGAAAGCGGCCCGGCCTCCGAGGCGCGGACGTTCTCCTCGACCTCCTCGGGCTTCAGCATGCCGGGGATGATCGTGCCGATCTCGGGATATGAGAGGCAGAAGCGGAGCGCGACCAGCGCCGGGCTCTGCCTGTCGCGTTCGGCGATCGCGCGCGTGAAGCTGCGGCCAGCCTCGACCCATTCCCCGATCCGCTCGCGCGGCCAGTTGGCACGATGATCGCCTTGGCCGAACTGGATGTTCGCATCGAGGGCGCCGCTCAGAAAACCGAAGGCGAGCGGCGTGCGCCCGATGACACCGGTATCGGTTTCTCGCGCGAGCTCGAACAAGCCAGACTCGAGCGCGCGCTGGTCGGCGAGATTGAAGTTCACTTGCACGATCGGGAAGGCGAATTCGCGGATCGCCATCACCGCTTCGGCCGGCGCCTTGGTCGAGATGCCGTAGGCGCGAGTCTTCCCGAGCCGCACGAGGTCGCGCAACGTCTCGACGATCCCGGGGTCCGCGCGCAGATTCTCAATCGTGGGGTTGTGGAGCTGCAGAAGATCGATGCGCTCGCGCTTCAGGCGCTTGAGCGAGCGGTCGACCGCGGCTCGGATGCCGGCCGGCGAAAAATCGGGCGACTTGGAGAAATCCTCGTGCCCGGCCTTGGTCGCAATGACGATGTCGTCGCGCTTGCCGAAGGCCTGGCCGAGCAGGCTCTCGGAATGACCATTGCCATAGGCCTCGGCGGTATCGAAGAAGGTGATGCCGCGCTCGGCGGCGCGATGGAGCGCGGCGAGCGAGGTGGCATCGTCGGTCTTGCCATAGGAGGCGCCGGGAACCATGCCGCCGATGCCCCAGCAGCCGAAGCCGATCTCCGAGACGACCAGGCCGGTGCGGCCAAGGAGGCGGGTGCGCATGGCGCGCGACCATAGTCCGGCAGGGGGCTCGCCGCTAGGCCCGATGGTAGGGATGCCCGGCCCAGATCCGTTCGGCGCGGTAGAGCTGCTCGGCCAGCAGACCGCGGACGAGGAGATGCGGCCAGGTCATGGCGCCGAGGCAGAGGAGAAGCCGCGCGCGCATGCGCACCCCCTCGGCAAGCCCGTCGGCGCCGCCGATGACGAAGGTCGCCGTCGCCGCGCCGCCGTCGCGCCATTGCGCGAGCGTCTTCGCAAAGTTTTCGGAGGTGAGGGATTTGCCACGCTCATCGAGCGCGACGATGACGGCGTCGTCGGGGACGGATTTGAGCAGAAGCTCGGCTTCGCGCTCCTTGAGGCCGGGGCCGGGGCGCTTCGACTCCACTTCTATCAGGCGAGTCGGCGTCACCAGCCGCTCGGAATATGCTTCCCACAGCGCGCGTTCTGGTCCCGCACGCGCGTGGCCGACAGCGACGACCAGGAAGCGCATCTTTAGCTCATGCGGTAGCGGCGAGCCCGGATGCCGTTTCCGCCGGCAGCTCCATGCCCCACATCTTCTCAAGGGCGTACTGCTTGCGGATCTCGGGGCGGAAGAGATGGACGATGACATCGCCGCCATCGATCAGCACCCAATCGCCCACGGACTTGCCCTCGATCCTGACCTTGGTCGAGCCGGCAGCCTTGAGCTTTTCTTCGAGATGCTGGGTCATGGCGCCGAGGTGCCGCGCGTTTCGGCCCGAGGCGATGATCATGTAGTCGGCGTATGAAGCCTTGCCATTCAAATCGATGACGACCGGCTCCATCGCCTGATCGTCGTCGAGTACCGTTTCGACCGCCTTGAGCATCCGCTCGGTGACGGTCGGGGTCTTCTTGCGTCGTGCTATGTCAGGGTCCTCCATCGTGTGACCGAGGGCGGCCTGACTTGGAATTCTAGTTTCGTCGCGACCCCCGGCCGTTGAGTGCCCGCCCTTGCTTCTTCCCCCTCGACCTCGCGCGGCGGATCTCCGTCGCAGAAGCCTGATGAAGGGGCGTCGGCAGGAACGCCCAGGCCGGCGGGGCTTTCGCGGCCAAGCCGTGCGCCGTTCCGGGACTTACCCGGGAATGGCGGTACCGCTTGGCAGCCTTGCCGGCCAACGCCTTCATAACATAAGAACCTCGCGCGAACACCGCAATGGCAACCAGGTGAAAGATCCGTGACCATTGCCGCCAGCGCACGACCTGCGAAAGGTTGTCCGCGCCCATGAGCCAGACGAAGCGCGTCGAGGGAAAGTGGCGACGAAGCGCGGCCAGCGTGTCGACGGTGTAGCGCGTGCCGAGCCGCGCCTCGACGGCGCTGACACGGATGCGCGGATGGCGACGGGCAACCGCATGGGCGCCCTGCAGGCGCTCCGGCAGCGAGGCCATGTCCTTGATCGGCTTCAACGGATTCTGCGGCGAGACCAGCCACCAGACATAGTCGAGCCCGAGCCGCTGAAGGGCGAGCTTGCTGATATGCAGATGCCCCTCATGCGCCGGGTTGAAGGACCCGCCGAGAAGACCGATGCGGAGCCGGCGCATCGGAGATGCCGGGCCTCTGCATCACCCCCCACCCCATCCCTCCCCCGCAAGGGGGGAGGGGGTACAAGCATCGCGCTTCGTACCCCCTCCCCCCTTGCGGGGGAGGTATGGGGTGGGGGGTGATGCCGGGCTGAATGCCATCCGCTAGGGCCGCGTCTGCCCGTCGCCGCGGACGACGTATTTCCAGCTCGTCAGATGCTCGGCGCCGACCGGGCCGCGGGCGTGCAGCTTGCCGGTCGAGATGCCGATCTCGGCGCCGAAACCGAACTCGCCGCCATCGGCAAACTGGGTGGAGGCGTTCCACAGCACGATCGCCGAGTCGATACGCGAAAGGAACCGTTCGGCGGTCGCCTTGTCCTCGGTGACGATCGCATCCGTGTGCTGAGAGCCGTAGCGGCGGATGTGGTCGATCGCCTCCTCGACGCCGCCGACGATGCGGACCGCGAGGATCGCATCCAGATACTCGGTCGACCAGTCGGCTTCTGTTGCGAGCTTGGCGCGCGGATCGAGCGCGCGGGTCTCGGCGCAGCCGCGGATCTCGCAGCCGGCGGCGATCAGGTCGTCGAGGATGGGTGTCAGGTGCGTTGCGGCACAGCACCGGTCGATCAGCAGCGTCTCGGTCGCGCCGCAGACGCCGGTTCGCCGCATCTTGGCATTGAGCGAGACCTGGCGTGCCATGGCGAGATCGGCAGCGCCATCCACGTAGGTATGACAGAGCCCGTCGAGATGCGCGATCACCGGCACACGGCTTTCGGCCTGCACGCGCGCGATCAGCGACTTGCCGCCGCGCGGCACGATCACGTCGATGATGTCCGGCATGGTCAGCATGGCGCCGACGGCGGCGCGATCCGTCGTCGGCACGAGCTGGATGGAAGCCTCCGGCAGGCCGGCCGCGCTCAAGCCCTCGACGAGACAGGCCGCGATCGCGCTCGCCGAATGGAAGCTCTCGGAGCCGGCGCGCAGGATCGCGGCGTTGCCGGACTTGAGGCACAACGCTCCTGCATCCGCGGTCACGTTCGGGCGGGACTCGAAGATGATGCCGATGACGCCCAAGGGTACGCGCACGCGCTCGAAGCGAAGACCGTTCGGCTGCGTCCATGCCTTGTCGACCTGGCCGACCGGATCGGGCAGCGCCGCGACCTCCTCGACACTCCGTGCGATCGACTCGACGCGCTTCGCATCGAGTGCCAGACGATCGAGAAAGGCCGATGTCGTGCCAGCCGCGGTCGCTTCCGCGACATCGCGCGCATTGACCTCGAGGATCTTGGCGGCGGACTTGCGGATCGCGGCGGCGGCGGCCTTCAGCGCCGCGTTCTTGGTGTCCGATGCGGCGAGCGCCAGCTCTGCGGCGGCTGCACGGGCGTCGCGGCCGAGCCGCTGCATCGTCGCGCCGAGCTCGTCGCGCTCGCTCAGGCGCGCGGTCACGACTGCTCCAGCACCAGGTCGTCGCGATGAATCATCTCGTCGCGACCACGGTAGCCCAGGATGGTTTCGATGTCGCCGCTCTTATGACCCTTGATCCGCTTCGCGTCCTCGGCTGAATAGGCAGAAAGGCCGCGCGCCAGCACGGCACCGTCGGCATCGCGCACCTCGACCGGATCGCCGCGCTCGAAGCGGCCGCCGATCTCGGTGATGCCGGCAGGCAGCAGGCTCTTGCCGCGGCCGAGCGCGCGTGCCGCGCCGGCGTCGACCTTGACCCAGCCGACCGGCTTGACCGAGCCTGCGATCCAGCGCTTGCGCGCCGTCTTCGGCTGCGTGTCCGGCTTGAACCAGGTGCATTTGGCGCCGTTCGCGAGCGCAGCCAGCGGGTGCATCCGCTTGCCGTCGGCGATCGCCATGCGGCAGCCGGCACCTTGCGCGATCTTGGCGGCGGCGATCTTGGTCACCATGCCGCCCGAGGAGTGTCCGGGTGGCGCCTCGCCGGCCATCGCCTCGACCTCGCCGGTGACGCGGACGACCTCGTCGATATGTGCCGCCGACCGATCCTTGCGCGGATCGGCGGTGTAGAGCCCGTCGATGTCGGAGAGCAGCACCAGCGTATCGGCCGAGATCATCTGCGCCACGCGCGCGGCAAGCCGGTCGTTGTCGCCGAAGCGGATCTCGGATGTTGCCACCGTGTCGTTCTCGTTGATCACCGGAACGGCGCCGAGCGCGAGCAAGGTCGAGATCGTCGCGCGCGCGTTCAGGTGCCGGCGGCGCTCCTCGGTATCCTCGAGCGTGACGAGCACCTGCGCGCAGGTGATCTGATGAAGCGCCAACGCCTCTTGCCAGGCGTGGGCGAGCCGGATCTGGCCCGTGGCGGCGGCGGCCTGCTTCTGCTCGAGCGCAAGCGCGCCGGGCGGCAGTCCCAGGTGCCGGCGTCCGAGCGCGATCGCGCCGGACGACACGATCGCCACTTCGACGCCGTCGCGCTTGAGCTCGGCGACGTCCTCGGCCAGCGCCGCGAGCCAGGCGCGCTTCAGCGTCCCGGCCTCCTGCTCGACCAGCAGCGCCGAGCCGATCTTGACGACGAGGCGTTTGGAGGTGGCGAGCTTCATGAAGAAGCCCCCTCCCTAACCCTCCCCCTGCTTCGCAGGGAGAGGGGACACGAGTTCTCGCGCTCCTCGTGCTCCCTCTCCCGCCAAAGGCGGGGGAGGGTGGGGAGGGGGCCTCTTGTTTTCACGCCGCGCTCTCTTGCGCCTCGGCGCGCTTGGCGGCGATCTCCGCCCACAGGGCTTCGAGCGCCGCATCGACGCCGATGCCGGCGGCACCGGAAAGCGCCAGCACCTTGACCTTGGCGCCCTTGCGCCGGGCGGCGCGCTTCAAGGCTGAGAGCTTCGTCTTCACCGTCTCCGCATCGAGCGCGTCGACCTTGTTCAAGCCGACGACCTCCGGCTTCTCGGCCAGGCCCGCGCCATAGGCCTTGAGCTCCGCCCGGATCGTCTTGTAGGCGGCGACCGGATCTTCCTCGGTGCCGTCGAGGAGATGCAGGATCACGTTGCAGCGCTCGACATGGCCTAAGAAGCGATCGCCGAGGCCGGCGCCCTCATGCGCGCCTTCGATCAGGCCGGGCAGATCGGCGATGACGAACTCGCGTGCATCGCGCGCGCCGCCGAGGCGCACGACGCCGAGCTGCGGGACGAGCGTGGTGAAGGGATAGTCGGCGATCTTCGGCCGGGCGCGACTGACAGCGGCCAGGAAGGTCGATTTGCCTGCGTTCGGCAAGCCGACCAGCCCGGCATCGGCGATCAGCTTGAGGCGCAGCCACACCCAGCGCTCCTCTCCGGGCCAGCCCTGATCGGCACGGCGCGGCGCGCGGTTGGTCGAGGATTTGTAGTGGAGATTGCCGAAGCCGCCGTCGCCGCCCTTCAGCAGGCGCTCGCGCTGGCCGGGCTTGGTCAGGTCGAGCAGCACGTCGCCCGACTCGTCGTCGATGACCTGCGTGCCGGCCGGGACCTTGAGGATCACGTCCTCGCCATCGGCGCCGGTCTTCTGGCGGCCTTCGCCGTGATTGCCTTTCCGCGCCTTGAAGTGCTGCTGGTAGCGGTAGTCGATCAGCGTGTTGAGGCCGTCGACGCATTCGAAGATCACGTCGCCGCCGCGTCCGCCGTCGCCGCCGTCGGGGCCGCCGAACTCGATGAACTTCTCGCGCCGAAACGAGCAGGCACCGGCGCCGCCATCGCCGCTCTTCAGGAAGACCTTCGCTTCGTCGAGAAACTTCATCGGGGCACGCGTGCCTCAAATGCAAACGGGGGAATGGCGAACCATTCCCCCGTCGAACTCAAGGAACGGTTCGGTGGGCTCAGGCGCTCGGCGGCACCACGGCGATGTAGGTGCGTTTGCCGCTCTTCTCCTCGAACTTCACCTGGCCGTCGACCAGCGCGAACAGCGTGTGATCGCGGCCCATGCCGACATTGGTGCCGGGGTGGTAGGTGGTGCCGCGCTGACGGACCAGGATGTTGCCGGCGAGCACGTTCTCGCCGCCGAATTTCTTGACGCCGAGGCGGCGGCCTTCGGAATCGCGGCCGTTGCGCGAGCTGCCGCCGGCTTTCTTGTGTGCCATTTCTTCTCTCCTGCCTTAGGCGGCGACGATGTCGGTGATCTTGACCACCGTCAGGTCCTGGCGATGGCCGTTCTTGCGGCGCGAGGACTTGCGGCGGCGCTTCTTGAAGACGATCAGCTTCTCGCCGCGGGTGTGCTCGACCACGGTCGCCAGCACCTTGGCGCCGGCGACGACCGGCTTGCCGAGCTTCACATCGGCGCCGGCGCCGACCGCGAGCACCTGGTCGAATTCGACCTTGGCGCCGGCCTCGCCCGCGAGCTTCTCGATGGTGACGGTCTCGTCCTTGGCGACCTTGTACTGCTTGCCGCCGGTCTTGATCACTGCGTACATGGGCTTCGTCCTTGCGGCGGCAGCGAAATCGCCGGCCGCCAATAACTCTACGCTCGCGGGACGGGGTCCGCCCGCGGACGGCGGATAATAGCCAGGGTTGGCTTCAAGTCAACGACAGACCCGGTGCGGCCTAACTCTTTGAGTAGACTAAAGAATTAGCTCTCGACGAGGCAGTGGCGGAGGGGACGAACCCGAAATCCAACGGTCTCTGGGCATGCCGGCCGCCTGTGAAAGTCCCGCGCCGGTGAGACAAAATTCACCCTCTTCGACGGATCAACCCCATGAATGTC
>Ga0194131_10001081_pt1 | contig 47355 bp, 49 predicted proteins | sample TA2KigO120mmetaG_FD_148631 | JGI IMG/M metagenome (GOLD analysis project Ga0194131, IMG submission 148631) | Freshwater microbial communities from Lake Tanganyika, Tanzania - TA2015053 Kigoma Offshore 120m | ecosystem: Environmental > Aquatic > Freshwater > Lake | place: Tanzania: Lake...
CTTCTTGATACCTTTGTCCATGGCGCATTCCTCCGGTGGCCGCCTGCCAGGGCGGCCGGTTGGTCGTGCACTTCACCAACCGGAAGAATGCGCCATTTCTCTTTTCCACACGACTCGGGACGCCGCCTCCTCCTCAAGCCTGAATTGGAGAATTGGGTATTCGCAAATTCACCGCATGTCGAGGCATGTATTGGCTGGGCGGGCACCGTGCCCCTTAGGGCTTGGCTGGAACAGCGGGGACTTTGGAATGCGCAAGATGCAAAGCCACAGCATCCGAAGGAAGCGCTCGAAGAGGCCCTAAGGGCGATGCGTCAGCCGCGGTCTTCGTCGATCTATGATTGCATCGCCTCGAAAGTTAGTACGCGCGGATGCACCGACGCCTCGTTCATTCGGATGAGAGACGTGCTCTGCGCGTGGTTTCCGAAGTGAATCGTCCCTCCGCGCTCCGCTAGCCCTTGCCCTGCGCGGCCGCGCGCCGGCCGATCTCCTCCGGCGTCAGGTCCTCCACGTGCGTCGACACGTGCCACGTGTGGCCGAACGGATCGAGGAACGTCCCGCTGCGGTCGCCGTAGAACATGTCCTCCACCGGCCGCTTCACCGTGGCCCCCGCCGCCGTCGCCCGCGCGGCCACCGTGTCGACGTCCTCGGTGTAGACGTGCAGGCTGACCGGCGAGCCCTTGTAGTGCGTCGGGGCGTACGCGTCGTGATCCGGGTGCTCGTCGGCGAGCATGACGATCGTGTCGCCGATCCGGATCTCCGCGTGGCCGATCGTGCCGCCCGGCGCCTCCAGCCGGAACATCTCGACGGCGCCGAACGCCCGCTTGTAGAAGTCGAGCGCCTTCGCGGCGCCGTTCACGATGAGATAGGGCGAGACCGTGTTGTGGCCCTCGGGAATCTTCCGCGCTGCCTTCGCCATCACCAGTCCTCCTGCTCCGAGAAATCGTACGCCTACGGGGCCGCCGCCTCCACGTCCGCCAGGGCCGCCGCCACCGCGACGCGATCGCCGTGGCCGATGGCGCCGGGCGCCGCGCCGTCCAGGCAGCGCCGGAGCACCTCGAGCTGCGGGGCCGCGCGCTCGGGCAGCTGCGCCAGCGCGTCGCGCAGCGCCGCGTGCCCGAGCTGCTCCAGCTCCTCGCGCAGGCGCGTGGAGACGTCCGCCGCCGAGCGGATCGCGCGCATCAGCCGGTAGAGCGCCTGCACGAACGCCTCGGGCGTCTGTGCCACGCCCCCCGCCCCGCTTCCGGCGCGGGCGACGCTGAGGAGCACCGCGAGCGTGCAGTACTCGAGGTCGATCGGCTTGCGGACGTAGTCGGCGGCGCCCTCCCGCAGGAGCTGGCGCGCGAGCGCCTCGTCGTCGGCGCCGGTCACGAAGATCACCGCCGTCGTCGGCTGCATGGTCCGGATGCGCTGGAAGACCTCGGCGCCGCTCATGCCCGGCATGCGCAGGTCGAGGAGCACCACGTGCGGGCGCCACGCGTCGAAGAGGTCGAGGCCGATCCGCCCGTTCTCGGCCGTCCGTACCTCATAGTTCTCCTCGAGCAGGACGTCCTGGAGCAGCTCGGCGACGTCGGGGTCGTCGTCCACCACGAGCACGCGCGCGAGCGTCGCCATCCGCCGCCTATCGTACCCCCGTCGGCGCGGTTGCCGTGCATGCGCACCTCGCCTATCCTGCGAGCCATGCCGACGCGTCTCGTGCCGTTCGTGCTCGCCCTCGTGCTGTCGCTCCTCGGCCCCTGGAGCGGCCCCGCGACCGCGCAGTCCCTCCACCTCGTGCTGACCCCGTCGCAGAAGCCGACCGACCTGATGGCCGCGGGCGAGGACTTCGGCAAGGTGCTGGGCGAGCTGAGCGGCACGAAGATCCGCGTGACCGTCGCCTCCGACTACGCGGCGATGATCGAGGCGCTCCGCAACCGCACCGCGGACCTCGCCTTCGCGCATCCCGTCGGGTACGTGCACGCCAACCGCGCCGCGAAGGCGATGATCGTGGCGCGCAACGTCTGGCACGGCAAGGCCACGTTCACCTCCAAGGTCTACGTGCGGCGCGAGAGCGGCATCAAGACCCTGGACGACCTGCGCGGCAAGACGATGGCGTTCGTGGACCCCGTGAGCTCGTCGGGCTACGTCTATCCCCTGCTGATGCTGATCCAGCGCGGGCTCGTGAAGGATCGCGACCCGAAGACGTTCCTCCGCGAGGTCATGTACTCCGGCTCGCACGACGCCAGCATGCGCGCGCTCCAGAACGGCCACGTGGACGCGATCGCCTCGTTCGACATGGCGCGCGAGCAGTACATCAAGGACCCGGCGGAGCGCGAGAAGATCGTGGCCATCGCGGAGTCCGCGCCGATCCCGGAGTCCGGCATCGCCGCGCGCGCCGGGCTCGACCCCGCGGTGGTGAACCGCGTGCGCGCCGCGCTGCTGAAGATCCGCGGCCCCCAGTACGCGCCGCTCCTCAAGCGCCTCTACGACATCGACGGCTTCGAGCCCGCCGACGACAAGGATTACGATCCCGTGCGGCAGGCCGTCGACCTGCTCGGCCTGCGCCCGCGCTGACGCGCGTGGCCTTGACGGTCCATGACCGTCACATGCCGGCCATCGAGATCGCGGGCCTGCGCGTCGAGATCCCGCCCGCCACGCGCATCCTCGACGGCGTCGACCTGACGGTCGCGCCCGGCGAGTTCGTCGTCGTCCTCGGGCGCAGCGGCGCGGGCAAGACCACCCTGCTCCGCGCGGTCAACCGCCTCGTGGAGCCGACGGCCGGCACGGTGCGCGTGGCCGGGCGCGACATCACCGGCGCGCCGCCCGCCGCGCTGCGCGAAGCGCGGCGCCGCATCGGGATGATCTTCCAGCAGTTCAACCTCGTGCGCCGGGTGTCGGTCCTGGAGAACGTGCTCGCGGGCCGCCTCGGCTACGTCGCGCCGCTTCCGAGCCTCGCGGGCCGCTTCCCCGCCGAGGATCGCCGCCGCGCCGCCGAGTGCCTCGCGCAGGTCGGCCTCGGCCACCTCGCCGCGCGGCGCGCCGACACGCTGTCGGGCGGCGAGCAGCAGCGCGTGGCCATCGCGCGCGCGCTCGCGCAGGCGCCCGCCGTGATCCTCGCCGACGAGCCCACCGCGAGCCTCGACCCGCAGCTCACCGGCAGCATCATGGACCTGCTGCGCCGGATCAACGTCGAGCACGGCATCACGCTGGTCGTGAGCCAGCACCAGCTCGAGACCGCGCTGGCCTACGCCGGCCGCATCATCGGCATGCGCGCGGGCCGTGTGATCTTCGACGGCGTGCCGGCGGCGGTGACCCCCGACGTCGTGCACGCGATCTACGGCGAGGCCGCCGCGTGACCCGCGCGATCGTGTTCGTGAGCGTGGTCGCGCTCGGGTGGATCGCGTGGGACACCGGCGCGGACCCGGTGCGGCTGGCGCGCGGGCTGCCCTGGATGCTCGACTTCTTCCGGCGGATGCTGCCGCCCGATCTCAGCGTGCTGCCGGCCGCGCTGCGCGGCGCCGTGACCACCGTGGAGATCGCGCTGCTCGGCACCGCGGTGGCGGCGGTGCTCGCGCTGCCGCTCGGCTTCCTCTCCGCCCGCAACGTGGCCGCGCCGCGCGTCTTCTATCCCGCGCGCGCGGCGCTGAACTTCTTCCGGAGCGTCGACACGCTCGTGTACGCGCTGGTGTTCGTGGCGGCCGTCGGCCTCGGGCCGTTCCCCGGCGTGCTCGCGGTGATCGCGTACACGACGACGTCGCTCGCGAAGCTCTACTCGGAGGCGATCGAGGGCGTCGACCGCGGACCGGTGGACGCGATCACGGCGACGGGGGCGACGAGGCTCCAGGTCTTGCGCTACGGCGTGCTGCCGCAGGTGCTCCCGCTGTTCCTCTCCTACGTGCTCTATCGCCTCGAGACCAACATCCGCGCCGCGACCGTGCTCGGCTTCGTCGGCGCGGGGGGCATCGGCTTCTACCTGCAGACCTACCTGCGCATGATCGACTACGCCGCCGCGTCCACGGTGCTCCTCGTCACCGTGGGGATGGTGATGGTCGTGGACGCGGTCAGCTCGCGCCTGCGCGACCGCCTGGTCTGAGCCGATGCCGCTGCCGTATCCCCTGCGTGCGCTCGCGCACCGGGACTACCGCCTGTTCTGGATCGGGCAGCTCGTCTCCCGCGTCGGCACGTGGATGCAGAGCGTGGCGCAGGCGTGGCTGGTGCTGGAGCTCACGGGCTCGCCGCTGAAGCTCGGCGTGATCAGCACCCTGCAGTTCGCGCCGGTGCTGCTCTTCGCGTTCGTGGGCGGCGTGGTCAGCGACCGCGTGCGCAAGCGCCGCCTGATCATCGCCACGCAGGTCGCGATGATGATCCAGGCCGCGTTGCTCGCGGTCCTCGCGGGCACCGGCCGCGTCGAGTACTGGCACGTCGCGGTCCTCGCGGCGGTCTACGGGGTCGCGAACAGCCTCGACATGCCGGCCCGGCAGTCGTACGTGATCGAGCTCACCGGCAAGGCGGACCTCATGAGCGCGATCGCGCTGAACTCCGCCGTCTTCAACGCCGCGCGCGTGATCGGCCCCGCGCTCGCCGGCGTCCTCATCGCGACGCAGGGCGTGACCACCGCCTTCGCGCTCAACGCGGTCAGCTTCGTCGCCGTCCTCGCGGCGCTGTGGGCCATGCGCACGGAAGGCGCGCCGGCCGCGCGGGAGTCGCGCACGGTGACGGAGGACGTCGTCGAAGGCTTGCGCTACGCCACGCGCACGCCGATCGTGATGCTCGCGCTCGGCCTCGTGCTGTTCGTGAGCCTGTTCGTGATCAACTTCAACGTGACCGTGCCCCTGCTGGCGCGCGACGCGCTGAACGAGGGCGCGCACGTCTTCGGCCTCCTGATGGCCTCGCTCGGCGCCGGGGCCATGATGGGCGCGCTGCTCGTGGCGGGCCGCCAGCGCCGCCCCTCGCCCCGCATGGTGATGCTCGCCGCCGCCGTCGCCGCGGCCGGCGTGCTCGCGCTCGGCTTCGTGCGGAGCTTCACCGTCGCCGCCGCGGTGCTCGTGCTCACCGGCCTCGCGCAGATCGTGTTCACCTCCTCGGTGAACACGACGATCCAGCTCACGGTCCCCGACGCGATGCGCGGCCGGACGATGAGCCTCTACGTGCTGGTCTTCGTCGGGGTGACGCCCCTCGGCGCCTTCCTCACGGGCTGGCTGGCCGAGCACTTCGGCATCGCGTGGGCGCTGACGGTGGGCGGCGCGGCGGGGCTGGCGTCGGTCGGGGGACTCTACGCGTTCTGGTCGCTCCGCCTGCGCTAGGCCCGCAACGGTATCGCGTGGGCGCGGCCGAGCCGGAGGTAGAGCGGATAGAGCCGCTTCCACACCGGCATCATCAGGCGCTCCTGGAAGGCGTGCTTCGCCGGCGAGAGCACGAGGCGCCCGCTCGCGATCTCCTCGACGTGGCCGCCGAAGCGGCGCTTGTAGTCGTAGACCGGGTCGTGCGGGTGCGCCGGGTCGTCGGTCACCCTGACCGCGCCGTGGTCGAAGTACCGCAGGCCCAGCGCGCGCGCGAGCCGCATCGCGTGCCAGAACATGGACGACGGCCCCTGGCACGGGGTCAGCGCGGGGTCGCGCGTCGAGACGCCGTGGTAGTAGGTGAGCGTCGCCCCGGAGCGGAAGAACAGCGCGCCCGACAGCGGCGTCCCGCCCGCCCGCGCGATGAGGAAGATCGCCTGCCCCCGCGGGACCATGGTGTCGAAGACCGCGCGGAACCAACGCTCGGGGAGCCCCGCCATCGGGTGGCGCCCCCGGAGGCGGTCCGCCGTCTCCGCGCCGAGCCCGCAGAAGGCGCCGATGTCCGCCGCGGTGCTCGCCTCGCGCACGTCGACCTCGGCCCGGGCGCCGCGCCGCAGGTGCCCGCGGAGCTCCGGGTGCATGCGCGCGAGCAGCGCCTCGTCGTCCTGACGGACGTCGTGCACGATCCGGTGGTGCGTCTGCATCACGACGTGGCGCAGCCCGGCGCGCAGGTGCGGCGCGAGCGGCCAGACGGGATCGCCGACGGCCGCGGAGGCGACGCCCTCCTCCGCGAGCACGAGCTCGAGCTCGCGCACGAACGTCGGATAGCCGTCGTTCACGTAGACCTTCGCGCGCGTGGTCCACGCCCGGAGGCCCGGCACGCCGAGCCGGCGGACGAGCACGAGCGCGAGGTCGCTCGTGTCCCACGCGTAGAGCGGACGCCAGCCCAGCGTCGTCATCGCTTCGCCGAACTCCACGCTCAGCACGGAGGAGGCGATCCGGCGGTTCCAGCCGGCGGGGGCAGCGGCGCTGATGCGCATCGGCGTCCTCGATTCGGGGACAGTCTTGCGCTGCGGAGGTACAAACGGAGTGCCACCCACTTTCGGTGGTTTCGAGGCGGTTCGGGCGGGCGGCGCGCCACCGCGTTGCGCGATGGCTGCAGCCCGTTGCGGGGCGGCTACAACCGCTTTCGCAGTCGCGGGTCGAGCGTGTCGCGCAGGCCGTCGCCGAGCATGTTGACCGCGAGGACCGTCACCGCGAGGAAGATGCCCGGGAACAGGATGCTGTGCGGCAGGATCCGGAAGAGCGTCCGGCCTTCCGCCATGATGTTGCCCCACGTCGGCGTCTCCGGCGGAATGCCGACGCCGAGGAAGCTCAGGATCGCCTCGACGAGGATCGCCGAGGCGCAGACGAAGGTGGCCTGCACGATGAGCGGCGCCACGGTGTTCGGCAGCACGTGGCGCAGCAGCAGCGCCGGGGTGCGGGCGCCGAGCGCCACGGCCGCCTCGACGTAGGGCTCCTCACGGATCGACAGCACGACCGAGCGCACCAGCCGCACGACGCGGGGGATCTCGGGGATGACGATGGCGAGGATCACCGTGCGCAGACCCGCGCGCGAGAGCGAGACGAGGCCGATGGCGAGCAGGATGGCCGGGATCGACATGAGCCCGTCCATGATCCGCATCACGATGCTGTCGAGCCAGCGGAGGTAGCCGGTCGTCACGCCGATCACGAGGCCGATGCCCGCGCTGATCGCCGCCACCAGCGCCCCGACCATCAGCGACACCCGCGCGCCGTAGATCACCCGGCTGTAGACGTCGCGCCCCAGGCTGTCGGTGCCCATCACGTGCGTGCGCGTGGTCTTGCTGCCGTCGAGGTTGCGGATCGTGCTCTCCGCGCCGGGCTTGCGGTTGCGCGCGGCGGGATCGATCTGCGACGGGTCGACCGTGCCGAGGACGGGCGCGAGCACCGCGATCGCGAGCACGACCCCGAGGATGGCCCCGCCGATCACCATCGACTTCTGGCGCGCGAGCCTCGCCAGCGTCAATACCGGATCCGCGGATCGAGGAACGTGTACGTCAGGTCGACCACGAGGTTGATGAGCACGTAGACCGCGGAGAACAGCAGGATCACCGCCTGCACGGTCGGATAGTCACGCGCGAGCACGGCGTCGACCGTGAGCCGGCCGAGCCCGGGGATCGCGTACACCGACTCGGTCACCACCACGCCGCCGATCAGGAGCGCCACGCCGAGGCCGATGACGGTGACGATCGGGACGGCCGCGTTGCGCAGCGCGTGCCGCATGAGCACCGTCACCTCCGCGAGGCCCTTGGCGCGCGCGGTGCGCACGTGGTCCGCCTCCAGCACCTCCAGCATGCTGGCGCGCGTGATGCGCGCGATCAGCGCCACGTAGATCACGGCGAGCGTGAGGCTCGGCAGGATGATGCGCTCGAGGAAGCCGCCGAAGCCCTCGCTCAGCCGCTGGTACCCCTGCACCGGCAGCCAGCCGAGCTGCACCGCGAACAGATAGATCAGCAGATAACCGATCACGAAGACGGGCACCGAGAAGCCGAGCACCGAGAAGCCCATCACGCCGCGGTCGATCCACGTGCCACGGCGCCACGCCGCCAGCACGCCGAGCGGCACCGCGGTGGACACCGCGAGGACGAGCGTGGATACGGCCAGGGACAGCGTGGGCTCGATGCGCTCCACGATGAGCTCCGCGACCTGCTTCTTGAAGAAGAACGACTCGCCGAAGTTGCCCTGGACGACCCGGGTGATCCAGATGAGGAACTGCTTGGCGATCGGCTCGTCGAGGCCGAGGTTCTTGCGGATGGCCGCCACGTCCTCCGCCGTCGCGCTGTCGCCCGCGATGATGGCGGCGGGATCGCCGGTGGTGAGGCGCAACATCAGGAAGACGACGACGGCCACCACCCCCATGACGGGGATGGTGGCCAGGAGTCGTCGCGCGATGTAACCGAGCAACGCCCCGGTCTAGCGCTTCTTCTCCACGTTCCAGAACACGGTCACCGGCGCCTCGACCATACCGGTCACGGTGTTGCGCGCGGCCGCGAAGCCGTACCACTGGCCGAGCGGCAGGTGCGTGGGATAGTGCGTCGCGCGGACCTGGACGTTCTCCGCGATCGCCTTCTGCTTGGTGCGGTCGGTCTCCCGCGCGAACTGGTCGCGCAGGCTCTCGATCTCCTTGTCGCACGGCCAGCCGAACATCGCCTTGTCGCAGGAGGCGTTGAGGAAGCCCATCATGACCGGGTCGAGGATGTCGCCGGCGACCCAGGACGTGAGGAAGGCATGCCAGCCCCCCGCCGTCGGCGCGTCCTTCTTCGCACGGCGGGCCACCAGCGTCTGCCAGTCCATCGACTGCATGTCGACCTTGAAGCCCGCGCGCTCCATGTGCGACTTGGCCACCGGTGCGAGGTTCGCGAGCACCGCGAGGTCGGTCGAGTGCATCAGCACGATCGGCGTGCCGTCGTAGCCCGCCTCCTTCAGCATCGCGGAGGCCTTCTGCGCGTTGCCCTCCAGCAGCCCGTCGAAGCCCTTCGTGCTCGAGAACGGCGAGCCGCACGGGAAGAACGACTTGCAGAGCTTGTAGTACGCGGAGTCGCCGACCACCGCCTTCGGGAAGTCCTCCTGCGCGAGCGCGGTGAAGACCGCCTGGCGGACCTTCGGGTTGTCGAACGGCTTGTGGAGCACGTTGAAGCGCAGCGTGAACTGGTTGCCCAGGGGGTTCAGGTTCACGAGCCTCGCGTTCTTGTCGCCCTTGATGATCGGATAGAGGTCGTGGGGGGGCGACTCGATGTAGTCGATCTCGCCGGCCAGCAGCGCGTTGATCGCGGTCTGATGGTCCGGGATCACGCGCCATTCGACGCGGTCGAGCTTCGCGACCTTGCCGCCCGCGAGCCCCGACGGCGGCTCGCTGCGCGCCTTGTACTTGTCGAACTTCACGTAGACGGCCCGGTCCCCGGGCTTCCACTCGTCCTTCTTGAACACGAACGGCCCGGAGCCCGTGAAGTCGGAGATCTGCGTGTTGGGATCCGTCTCCGCCACGCGCTTCGGCATCATGAACGGCACGTTGGAGCTGGGCTTGCCGAGCGCGCTCAGCACGAGGCCCGTGGGCTCCTTGAGCACGATGCGGAAGGTCTTCGGGTTCACGACCTGGAAGTCCTTCACGAAGCCCATGAGCTTCTGGCCCATCGAGTCCTTCGCGCCCCACCGCTTGATCGACGCGACGCAGTCCTCGGCGGTGACGGGCTTGCCGTCGTGCCACATGAGGCCGTCGCGCAGGGTCATCGTGTAGGTGAGGTTGTCCTTGCTGGCCTCGTACTTGTCCAGCATCTGCGGCTTGATGTCGCCCTTCGCGTCCATCGCGAAGAGCGTGTCGTACACCATGTAGCCGTGGTTGCGGACGATGTAGGCCGTCGTCCAGATCGGGTCGACGATCTTCAGGTCCGAGTGCATGACGACCTTGAGCGTGTTCTGCTGCGCGAGCGCGGGGGCGGCGGTGCCGGCCACCCACGCGAGAGCGACGGCGAGCGAACCCAGGAACAGGCGACGCAGGTGCTTCATTGAATTCCTCCTCGGTGGGCCGGCGGTGGTGCGCGGCTGGGCCATATAAGCCACAGTTTTCGCGAACTTGTCAACGCTCCAGGCGCCGGTCCAGGAGGAGCACCACGCCGAGCGCGAAGGCGCAGCCCGCCACGAGGCCGCCGACCACGTCGCTCAGCCAGTGCGCGTTGACGAAGATGCGGCTGTAGCCGACCGCGGTCACGAAGGCCGCGCCGGCGACGCGCGCCGTCCATTGGACGCGCCGCGGGGCCGCGAACGCCCACAGCAGGTAGACGCCGACGATCACGAAGACGGTGGCGCCGTACACGTGGCCGCTCGGAAAGCCGTAGGCGCGGAGCGTGGGCCGGGGCGCGTCGACGACCCACTTCGCGAGCGCGAGCGTGGCGGACGTCGCCACGCCGGCGGCGGGCAGCCACAGCGCGAGCGCGCGCCGCCCGCGCCACCACAGCACCGCGCTGCACGCGAAGAGGACGGGGAACAGCACGTCGCCCGAGCCGAGCGTGCTGATCGTGCGCATCGGACGCTCGAGGGCGAGCATGCGGCCTTCGCGGATCAGCCGGCGCGCGGCGTGGTCGAGCGCGGTGACGAGCGGGCCGCCCACCAGCCACGCCATCACGACGAACAGCGCCGCGAGCGCGACGGCGAGCCACAACGCCCGGCGGCGGGCGAGAGGATCGAGGCGCTTCACGCCGACATGCTACGCTGGCGCGCGAAAGGAGATCCACCCTTGGCGCTCACCGCGACCGTCTACCACGTCGACCTCACGCAGGGCCGCATCGCGACCGCGACGATCCCGGAGGACGTCTACCGGCGCTATCCGGGCGGCAGCGCGCTCGCCGCGTACCTGCTGCTGCAGCACATGCCGGCGGGCGCCGACGCGCTCGGCCCGGACAACGTGCTGGTGATGGCGGTGTCGCCGCTCACGGGCCTCGCGATCTCCGGCCAGAGCCGCATGACGGCGTGCGCGCGCTCGCCCCTCACCGGCGCGATCGGCGACAGCCAGTGCGGCGGCTTCTTCCCCGCGGAGATGCGCAACGCCGGCGCGGACGCCATCGTCTTCACCGGCGAGGCGAAGGAGCCCGTCTACCTGTGGCTCCACGACGGCGTCGCCGAGCTGCGCCCCGCGACGCACCTGTGGGGCAAGGTCACGGCGGAGGTGGACCAGACGCTCAAGGACGAGCTCGCCGATCAGAAGGTCGAGATCGCGCAGATCGGGCCCGCGGGCGAGAACAAGGTGCGGTTCGCCGCGATCATGAACATGGTCAACCGCGCGAACGGCCGCACCGGCCTCGGCGCGGTGATGGGCAGCAAGAAGCTCAAGGCCGTCGTCGTCCGCGGCAGCAAGCCGCCGAAGCCCGCGGTGCCCGAGGCCTTCCGCGGGCTCGTGAAGAAGCTGAAGGAGCTCCAGGACGCCAACCCGGGCATGGAGTGGTTCGGCCAGCACGGCACCGCCGGCGTCCTCGCCATCCAGGACAAGTCGGGCGGGCTCCCCTCGATGAACTACACCGAGGGCACCTTCGAGCACGCGAAGGCGATCGACGGCGCCACGCTCGTGAAGACCATCCTGAAGGAGCGCGACACCTGCTACGCGTGCGTCGTGAAGTGCAAGCGCGTGGTGGAGGTGCACGACCCCGATCTCGACGTCGATCCGATCTACGGCGGCCCGGAGTACGAGACGTTGAGCCTCATGGGCTCGATGTGCGGCGTGGGCGATCTCAAGCTGCTCGCCAAGGCGTCGGCGGACGCGAACAAGTACGGCATGGACACCATCTCCTGCGGCGGCACCATCGCGTGGGCGATGGAGGCGAAGGCGAAGGGCCTGCTGGACGACCAGGGGCTCGGGCTCGCGTTCGGCGACGGCAAGTCGGTCGTGCGCGCCATCGAGGCGATCGCGCTGCGCCAGGGCGTCGGCGACCTGCTCGCCGAGGGGAGTCTCCGCGCCGCGCAGACGCTCGGCCAGGCGGCCGTCGACCTCACCGTCACCGTGAAGGGCCAGGAGTTCCCGGCGCACATGCCGCAGCACAAGCGCTCGCTCGGGCTGATCTACGCGGTCAATCCGTTCGGCGCCGACCACCAGTCGTCCGAGCACGACTCGATGCTGAAGGCGAAGCCCGAGAGCCTGCAGCGCACGCGCCTGGCGCAGCTCGGCGACTTCCCGAGCATGGACCTGCGCGACCTGTCCGACGAGAAGGTCCGCTTCGCGTACCGCACCCAGTGCTTCTACGCAGCACTCGACACGCTGGGCCTCTGCCAGTTCGTGTGGGGCCCGTCGTGGCAGCTCTACGGGCCGTCGGAAACGGTGGACCTCGTCCGGGCGGGCACGGGCTGGGACGCCTCGCTCGAGGAGCTCATCCAGGCGGGCGAGCGCCGCATCCACCTGCTCCGCGCGTTCAACGCGCGCGAGGGCATCGGCAAGAACGCCGACGTGCTGCCGAAGAAGATGTTCGAGCCGCTCGCCGGCAAGGGCCCGACGGCCGGCGTGCAGCTCACCGCCGAGGAGTTCGAGCACGCGCGCGCGAAGTACTACGAGCTGGCCGGCTGCGACCCGGCGACCGGCTATCCGACGAAGGAGAAGCTGAGCGAGCTCGGGCTGGAGTGGCTCGCGCGATAGCGCGCGGACGCCAGGCGGAGGGTTCCAATGGCCGAGATCGTCGCTGCCGCACTCGCCTCGCACGCCCCGCTCGTGACCGGGCGCCCCGACGTCGCCGAGCCCGCGCGGCGTGACCGCTTCTACGCCGGCCTGCGCGAGCTGGGCCGCCGCCTCACCGCCGCGCGCCCGGACCTGCTCGTGATGTTCGTGAACGATCACCTGCAGAACTTTCCGTACAGCAACATGCCCGCGTTCTGCGTGGCGCTCGCGGAGTCCTACGAGGCGCCCAGCGAAGGCGCCGGCACGTTCATGCGCATCCCGCCGCGCCGCCTGGCGGGGCGGCCCGACGTCGGCCGCGCGCTGCTCGAAGCGGGGCTCGACGCGGGCTTCGACTTCGCGTACTCCTACGAGATCGACAGCTGGGACGAGATGGCGGTGCCGCTGCACTTCCTCTGGCCCCCCGGGGCCGGCGCCATTCCGGTGCTGCCGATCTACACGAACTGCGCGGCGCCGCCGCTGCCGACGCCGCGCCGCTGCCACGCGATGGGCGCCTTCGTCGGCGACTTTCTCCGCTCGCGTCCGGCGGGCGAGCGCGTCGCGCTGGTCGCGACCGGCGGCATCTCGCACTGGGTCGGCACCCCGGAGACCGGGCGCATCAATCCCGAATGGGACCGCTGGGTGCTCGATCACATCGCCCGTGCCGATCTCGAGCCGCTGCTGCGGCTCACGCACGCGGACATCGAGCGCGACGGCGGCAACGGCGGGCAGGAGATCCGCAACTGGATCGCGCTGCTCGGCGCGGTGCCGGGCTGGAAGGGCGAAGGCCTCGTCTACGAGCCGGTGCCGGAGTGGATCACCGGCTGCGCCGGCGTGTGGGTCCACCCGTGAAGACGTCCTACGCGCTCAACAAGGTCCTCACCGCCGTCGCCCGGCAGCACGCCATGAAGGACCGCCTGGACGACGCCGACCTCGCGGGCCACACCGTCACCGCCGACGAGCGCGCCGCCCTCACCGAGGGCGACATCACGCGCCTCTACGAGCTCGGCGCCAATCCGTACCTGATCCGCCGCGTGTTCCGGTCGCGCTTCAAGATCTAGCCCGGCCGGCTAGGACGGCTTCGCGGCGCGCACCAGCTTCAGGTTCTCTTCGGCGGTGTCCGTGGCCACGATCGCGCGGAAGATCAGCTCGTCCACCCCGCTCGCCTGCCATGTCCCGATCGCGGCCTTGATGTCCGCTTCCGTGCTCGCGGCGATCGTCGTCTCGATCGGCTTGACGCCCATCCGCTCGAAGTTCGCCGCGTAGGCCGGGATCGCGCCGTAGCGGTCGGCCTCGGCCTGCATGTTCGGCAGCGCGGCGGCGCCGAGCGAGAGACGGACGTACGAGGACATGCGCGGGGGCTGGCGCTGCGCGGCGGCGGCGCCGGCCTTCACCATCTCGACGGACTTCTTCGCGTGCGCGGGCGTGATGAAGTTGAACAGCACGCCGTCGGCCACCTCGCCGGCCAGGTGGCACATCTTCGGGCCGAGCGCGGCGATGATCACGCGCGTCTGGAACGCGGCCTTCAGCGCGGCGACGCCGTCGCGCACGCGCTGGAGCGAGCCGGGGTTCGGGCTGCCCACGCCGAGCAGCAGGCGCGGGAGCGGGAGCTTCTGCGCCTTCACGCCCTCGATGATGCTCTCGGGTCCGCGCGTGTTGAGCGGGATGACTCCCACTCCGAGGTCGACGCGTGCCGTCTCCGCGGCGGCGTGCGCGAGCGAGGCCAGGCCGTCGGTCTTGCCCGGATGGTTCACCCAGAACGAGCGGTAGCCGAGCGCCTCCGCCTCGCGGGCGCAGGCGCGGATGATCTCGGGGGCGGTGGCGGCGAACAGCGCGAATCCGTGGTCCATCGCGGGTCTCCTCTAACGGCCGGGATGCCCGTACGATACAGCACCAGTGTCCCCCGCCCGCGACCCGATCCTCGTGTGGATGTGCGTGCTCATCGCCATCAACCAGCTCGGCTTCGGCGCCATCGTGCCGGCGCTCGCGCTGTACGCGAAGTCCTTCGGCGTCAGCCAGTCGGCGATCGGCCTCGCCATCGCGGTGTACGGCCTCGCGCGCTTCGTCGTCGCGCTGCCGTCCGGGCAGCTCGCCGACCGTGCGGGCCGGCGCACCACGCTCGCGCTCGGCGGTCTCGTCACCGCGGCCGGCAATCTGTTCTGCGCGTACGCGCCGACGTTCGACGCCTTCGTGGCCGCGCGCTTCGTCGCCGGCGCGGGCGCCGGGCTCGTGATCGTCACCGGCGCCATCGTCCTCGCCGACATCTCGACGGCCGCGCAGCGCGGCCGCACGATGTCCGTCTACCAGGGCGTGTTCCTCTTCGCGGTCGGCGTCGGCCCGCTGCCGGGCGGGCTGATCGCCGGGCACTGGGGGCTCGCGGCGCCGTTCCTGGCCTACGCGGTCGCGGGCGTGCTCGTCACCGCGCTGGCGTGGATCTTCGTGCCGGAGACGAAGCACCTCCGGCGCGACGAGCGTCCGGCCGACGCCGCGCCGCTCCCCGGGTTCTTCGCGCAGGTGCGCCTGCTCACGGGGACCGCGGGGTTCCTGCTCGTGGGGCTGATCGCGCTCACCAACGCGATCGCGCGCACGGGCGGGCTCTTCAACGTGATCCCCGTCGTCGCGCGCGACCGGCTCGCGCTCAACGCCGATCGCATCGGCGTCGGCCTGGCGCTCGCGAGCCTGGTCGGGCTGGCGCTCGCGTATCCGTCGGGGGCGCTCGTCGATCGCTACGGGCGCAAGGCCGTCATCGTGCCCGCGACGATGATGGCCGGCGTGTCGATCGTGCTGTTCCCGTTCGCGCCGTCGTACGGGTGGTTCCTGCTCGCGTGCGTCGCGTGGAGCGTGGCGTCGGGGATCAGCGGCGCGGCGCCGGCGGCGTACGCGGCGGACGTGGCGCCGCCGGGGATGAACGCGGCGGCGATGAGCATGTACCGGATGCTCGGGGACGTCGGCTACGTCGTGGGGCCGATCGCGCTGGGGCTGGCGACGGACATGGTCGGCGCCGACCTCACGCTCGCGGGCACCGCGCTGCTGCTGGCGCTGGTCGCGCTCCTCTTCGCCTGGCGCGCCCCCGAAACCTACCGGATCTGATCACATGGGGGGCTCCGGGCGCCCCCCAAGCCCCCCACGCGCCGGACCCGGCGAAGCCGTCCCCGGCGCGAGCGTGCCGGCAACTACCGGACGTCGTCTCCGAAGCGGTACTCGAGCGTCAACTCGTCGAGGCGCGCCTTGAGCGACGCGTCGATCGGCTTCTCCTCCGCGCGCAGCGCGTCGTCGAGCTGGTCGGGGCGGCTGGCGCCGACGATCGGCGAGGTGATCACGGGGTTCGCGAGCGTCCACGCGATCGCGAGCGTGGTCATCGACATGCCGGCCTGCTGCGCGATCGGCTTGAGCGCCTCCACGGTGGCGAACTCGCGCTCGCGCCAGTAGCGCTCCTGGTAGCGCGCGGCCGCCGTGCCGAGCGTGAAGCGCGTGCCCGCCGTCGGGCCCGTGTCCTGCCGGTGCTTGCCGGAGAGGAAGCCGCCCGCGAGCGGGTTGTACGGGATCACGCCGAGCCCGTCCGCCTGGCAGAGCGGGAGCAGCTCGCGCTCGGGCTGGCGGAAGAGCAGGTTGTAGCGCGGCTGCACGCAGTCGAAGCGCGCGACGCCGAGCGTCTCGCTGCGCCCGAGCGCGCGGGCCGTCTGCCACGCCGGATAGTTGGAGCAGCCGACGTAGCGCGCCTTGCCCGCCTTGATCACGTCGTCGAACGCGCGGAGGGTCTCGTCGATCGGCGTCGTGTCGTCGGGATGGTGCGCCTGGTAGAGGTCGACGTAGTCCGTGCGCAGGCGCCGCAGCGAGCCGTCGATCGCATCGAGGATGTGCTTGCGCGACAGCCCCTGGTCCCACGGCCGCCGCCCGGTGGCGCCGAAGCACTTGGTGGCGAGGATCACGTCGTGGCGCCGGCCCTCGAGCCAGCGCCCGACGATCTCCTCCGTGCGGCCGACCGTCTCCATGGTGCCGCCGAGCGGATAGACGTCGGCCGTGTCGATGAACGTGACCCCGCCCAGGAAGGCGCGGTCGAGGATGGCGCGGGACGCCGCCTCGTCGCACTGGAGTCCGAAGGTCATCGTGCCGAGACAGAGGCGCGAGACCTGGAGCCCGGTGCGGCCGAGGCGGCGATATCGCACGCGCTACTCAGCGAGCCAGACCACGTCGAGCTGCTGGTTCAGGAAGTGGCTCGGCGTGATGGTCCAGCCCCGCACCTTCGCGCTGTGCGGCACGATGCGGAACCACGTGTGCGTGTAGACGTAGTGCGCCTCCTCGTCGAGCAGGCGCTTCTCGAAGTCGCGCACCAGCTTCCTGCGCTCCTCGGGGTCCGTCGCCCGCGACTGCTTCGTGTAGAGGTCGTCCAGCACGGGATCCTTGTACCGCGCGTAGTTGTTGTCGCTGATGCCGGTGGACAGGAACTTGAAGAGCGCGAGGTCGGGCTCGATCGCGTAGCCGCAGTTGGCGTCGGCGGTGACCTCGAAGCTGCCGGCGCGCAGGTCGGCGATGAACTTCGACGTCTCCGAGAACTCCATCTTCACGTTGAGGCCGATGTGCCGCCACTGGTCGATGAGCCAGATCCCGACCGGCTCGTACGGCATCGGCACCGCGCGGTTCTTGAGCGTGAACGAATACCCCTCGGGAATGCCGGCCTCGCGCAGGAGCCTCTTCGCCTCCGCGCGCGCCTTCGCGACGTCCCGGCCGTAGCCCGCCAGCTTCTCCAGCTCGGCGGGCGGGGTCGCGTACGGCGTGTCCGGCACCATCACGCCCGCCACGAACTTGACGATCGCGATCTTCGACAGCGCCTCCGCGCCCTGGTAGCGGTCCAGCGCGAGCGTGAGCGCCCGCCGCGCCCGCTTGTCGTCCCAGGGCTTTCGCTCGTGGTTCGGCGTCACCAGCACGCGGCAGTCCCATGCGCTCTCCTGCACCGTCAGGCGCGAGCCGAGCGTGGACACCATCGCGTCGCGCTCGCCGGGCGTGAACCCGCGGAACTGCGCGTGCGCCCGCTCGGAGCGCACGGCGGCGACCTGCGCGGAGTTGTCCCGGATGAAGATCGCGCGGTAGCCGTCGAGGTACGGCTTGCCCTTGTCCCAGTACTGCGCGTTCTTCTTGCCGACCCAGTGCGATCCCTTCACGTACTCCACGAACGTGAAGGCGCCCGTGCCCATGACGTTCTTCTCGTACCAGCGCTGGTCCCGGGCGAGGATGTCCGCCTTGTAGATCCAGCTATAGGGCGAGGCGAGCAGGTTCGGGAACGACGCCTGCGGGTACTTGAGGCGGAACACGAGCGTGTGGGCGTCCGGCGTCTCGATCGCCTCGACGTTGGTGTACTGCGCGCGCCGGAAGGAGACGATGCCCTGCGGCGGGTTGACGATGCGGTCGTAGCTCGCCTTCGCGTCGCGCGACGTGAGCTCCGCGCCGTCGTGGAACTTCACGCCCCGGCGCAGCTTCACCGTGTACGTCCGGCCGTCGGGCGCGACGGTCCACGACTCCGCGAGGTCGCCGATCACCCGGGTGCCGCTCTTGTCGGTCGGATCGACGCGGAGCAGCGTGTTGTAGTGCGGCGCGACCGGATGGACCATCGCGAAGGTCCCCTCGCGGTGGCCGTCGTACGACGGCGGCTCCGCGGGCACGACGAAGATCAGCTCACCGCCGTATCGGGGTTTGTCCTGGGCGCCGGCGGCAGCGACGCCGGCGATGACGAACAGGAAGGTCGCGAGCCCGGTGACAGCCTGCCGAAGGATCGAGCGCGCCATGGGCGGCCTCCTCGGAGCGAGGGTCGGACGGGACGATGGGCGAGTGTACTCTCAGCGCGGCGCGAGCGCCTCCATGTGCGCGAGCACGCTGTCCAGCACGGGGCCGCCCGGCTGGAAGTTCGGCTCGAGGAACAGCTCGGTGAGCCCCGCCTGCGCGTAGCGCTCGATGTCCCCGCGGATCTCGTCGAGCGATCCCATCAGCGGCCGGCGCTCCTTCCCCTGCGGCGTGTCGAACACGTGGAACGAGCCGCGCGAGACGACGAGGAGCTTCTTCGGATCCTTCCCGGCCGCCTTCGCCGCCGCGTGCAGCTCCTGCACCACGGGGATGACGCGGTCGAGCGGCACGTTGCCCCCGTTGAAGCCGTCCCCGAGCGTGACCGCGCGCTTCACGACGACGGGGCCGTAGCCGCCGATGGTGATCGGCGGGTGGGGCTTCTGCAGCGGCTTCGGCTCGGTGCGCGAGCGCGGGATCCTGTAGAACTCGCCGTCGAGCTCGTACTCGTCCTGCGTCCAGATGCCCTTCAGCGCGCGGATGAACTCGTCGCCGCGGCGCCCGCGGTCCTTGAACGGCACGCCGACCGCCTCGTACTCGTCCTTCGACCAGCCGAGCCCCAGGCCGACGTCGAGCCGCCCGCCCGAGACCTGGTCGAGCGTGGCGAGCTGCTTGGCGAGGACGACGGGCGTCGAGTACGGCATCACGAACACGCTCACCCCGAGCCGCACGCGGCGCGTCGCCGCGGCGGCCCACGTGAGCGACACGATCGGATCCATGACCCGCGCGAACGACTTCGGCCACGGCTGGCCGGGCAGCGGCGGATAGTCGTTCTGCGGCTTCACGGCATAGAACAGGCGATGGAACACCCAGAGCGAGTGGTAGCCGAGGTCTTCGGCGGCGCGGGCCACCCGGAGCTGGTTCTCCGGCGTGGCCCACTCCCCCGCCATCGGCAAGCCGAATCCGAGCTTCACGGCCTCACTCCGTCAGCCACACCTGGTCGAGCTGCTGGTTCAGGAAGTGGCTCGGCGTGATGGTCCAGCCCTTGAGCTTCGCGCTGTGCGGGACGATGCGCTGCCACTGCGGTGTGTAGAGGTAGTGCGCCTCGTCGTCGAGCAGGCGCTTCTCGAACTCGCGCACGTACTTCTTGCGCTCCTCGGGATCGGTCGCGCGCGCCTGCTTCTGGTAGAGGTCGTCCAGCACCGGGTCCTTGTACCGCGCGTAGTTGTTGTCGCTCACGCCGGTGGACTGGAACTTGTAGAGGTCGAGGTCCGGCTCCACCGCGTAGCTGCACTGCGTGTCCATCACGACCTCGAAGTTGCCCGAGCGCCGGTCGGCGTCCCACTGCGTCGCTTCCTGGAAGTCGTGCTTCGCGTTGAGGCCGATCCGCCGCCACTGGTCGACCAGCCAGACCCCGACGGGCTCGTAGGGCTGCGGCAGGCCGCGGTTCTTGAACGAGAAGCTGTACCCGTCGGGCACGCCGGCCTCGCGGAGCAGCCGCTTCGCCTCCGCGCGGTTCTTCTCGATGTCGCGGCCGTAGCCCGCGAGCTTCTCGAGCTCGGCCTGCGGCGTCGCGTACAGCGTCCCGGGCACCTGCACGCCGCCGACGAGCTTGACGATCGAAATCCTCGAGAGCGCCGTCGCGCCCTGATAGCGGTCGAGCGCGAGCGTGAGGGCGCGGCGCGCGCGCTTGTCGTCCCACGGCTTCTTCTCGTGGTTCGACGTCACGAGCAGCACGCAGTCCCACGGGCTCTCCTGCACCACGACCTTGTTGCCGAGCGCGCCCACGATGGCGTCCCGCTCGGGCGGCGAGAAGCCGCGGAACTGCACGTGCGCCCGCTCCGCGCGGACCGCGGCGACCTGCGCCGCCGAGTCGCGCACGACCAGCGCGCGGTAGCCGTCGAGGTACGGCTTGCCCTTGTCCCAGTAGTTCGGGTTCTTCTTGCCGACCCAGTGGGAGCCGCGCACGTGCTCGACGAACGTGAAGGGCCCGGTGCCCATGATGTTCTTCTCGTGGAAGCGCGGGTCCTTGGCGAGGTTGTCCGCCTTGTAGATCCAGGAGAACGGCGAGGCCATGAGGTTCAGGAAGGACGCCGACGGATACTTCAGGCGGAACACGATCGTGTACGCGTCCGGCGCCTGCACGGCCTCGACGTCGGTGTACTGGCCCTTGCGGAACGACGTCACGCCCGGCGGCGGGGTGATGATGTGGTCGTAGCTGGCCTTCACGTCCCTCGACGTCATCTCCGCGCCGTCGTGGAACCTCACGCCCTTGCGGAGCTTGAACGTGTAGACCCGCCCGCCGCTGCCGATCGTCCACGACTCCGCGAGGTCGCCGATGACCTTCGTCCCCGTCGGGTCGTTTGGGTCCGTGCGCAGCAGCGTGTTGTAGAACGGCGCCACCGGCTGGACGAGCGCGAAGGTGCCTTCGCGGTGCCCGTCGTAGGACGGCGGCTCCAGCGGCAGCACGAACACCAGCTCACCGCCGTAGCGGGGCTTCTCCTGGGCGGACGACGACGGCACGACGGCGACGAGCAGCGCGACGACTGCGATCAGGGTCCGAGCGAGCAAGGTCACGAACGCGCTCCTTTCTCGGCATCCAGGACAGCTTTCAGTGCGGCGGCATCCACGTTGATGTCCACGCCCGCGCGCTCGTTCTGGAGCAGCATCGCCACGCGCGAGTCGCGCTCGCCCCAGCCGCGGTTGAGCGCTTCGGTCATCTCCTGCAGCGTCAGCTGCGCGAGCCGCATCGGCACCTTCACCTCGTGCGCGAGCTGCGTGGCCAGCGTCACGTCCTTGTGCGCGAGGCGCAGCGCGAACGACGGCGGGTCGTACTTGCCGGGCAGGAAGTTGTCCGCGAGGCTGTCGAAGGTGCGCACACGCCCGCGCGCGCCCTGGCGCACGGCCTTCCAGATCGCGAGCGGGTCCACGCCCGCCTTCACGCCCATCGTGAAGACCTCCGCCATCGCGGTCTGGATCATGTAGCCGGCGCAGTTGTGCACGAGCTTGGCGATGGAGCCGGCGCCGATCGGCCCGACGTAGACCGCCTGGTCGCTGAAGCCGTCGAGCACGGGCTTGCACTTGGTGAAGATGCCTTCGTCGCCGCCGACCCAGATCGCGAGCTTGCCGCTCTCGGCGCCGCGCGGCCCGCCGCTGACCGGCGCATCGAGCACGTGCACGCCCTGCGTCTCGAACGCGGCGTGGATGCGGCGCATGACGGTGGGCGAGTTCGTGCTGAGGTCGAAGAACACCTTCCCCGCCGACATGCCCGCGAGCAGCCCCTTGTCGCCGAGCGCGACCGCCTCGACCTCGACGGGCCCGGGCAGCGAGGTGAACACGATGTCGGCCTGCTGGGCGACGGCCTGCGGGCTGTCCGCCCACGCGGCGCCGTTCGCGAGGTGGCTCGCCGCCGCCTCCTTCCGCGCGTCGTTGACGACCAGCGCGTGCCCCGACTTCTGGAGGTTCGCCGCCATGTGGCGGCCCATGGTGCCGACGCCGATGAATCCAACCTTCATCACTTCGCCTCCTCGAAGACCTGCGCGGCGATACGGCCCGCCGTCATGGCGGTCGGCCAGCCCGCGTAGAGCGCCATGTGCGTGATGATCTCCCCGATCTCGTCCTTCGTGACGCCGTTGGTGAGCGCGCGCTCCAGGTGGCCCTTGAGCTGGTCGCCGCGATACATCGCGACGAGCGCCGCCACCGTGATGAGACTGCGGTCCCTTTTGGAGAGGCCGGGCCGCTCCCACACGTCGCCGTAGACGACCTTCTCGGTCATCTCGATGAGCTTCGGCGCGACCTTGCGGACGACGTCACGGGCCGCGGTGGCGGCCTTCGGCGGTGAAGTGCTCACGGGTCGGCTCCTTTTGTCGGCTGAGGACGCTACTCGCGCAGGAGCGCCCGATAGCCTGCCTGGACGAAGTGGATATCCGCTGTCAATGCCGACTGGATCTTACGTTCTTTCATCACGGTAAACGATATGCAGTCGGTGAGGCTCCAGTCCTTGTCCCGCCGGGCTCCGTAGAGCTTCAGCCCCTCGGAAAAAAGCTTCGCGCTTCCGGGAACCGAGGTCACCGCGCGGTCGTCGCGTATTGCGCCAAGCGCCTCGATCGCGAGATGTCGGCGATCGGCCCGGCAGAGCGCATCCGCGACCTCCGTCAGTACGGCATCGGTTGTCACGAGGGGCCCCTCGATACGTCCCGACCAATCGACCGCATCGCGATGCCACCGGTCGTTCCGGTTGAGCAGCGCCAGCCAGTACACCGTATCAACGAAGACGGCCATGCTATCTGCGCGGCGCGCCGTGCGCATAGTGATCGTGCTGCTCCGAGAAGTCTGCCGGGAGGCTTTCCGCCCCCGCCGCCGCGACGATGCGTCTAAGCGCGGCCTGCCGGGGCACCGCGGGTGCCGGGACGACGCGCACCAGAACGACGGCCCCTTCCTCGAGCCTGATGGGATCGAGCGCCTCCAATCGTCCCTTTCGGACCCGCGCAAGGAATGGCGGATGCCACGGCGGCAATACCTCAGCCGGGTCCGGCAACGGGGACGCCGGCGGCGAGCTCGTGACCCACGCCAGATTCCTCCTCTTGCCTGTGATGTCGATTTCCTCTCCGCCGGGAATCTGCAGGAAGAACCGCTCTCGCCGTCGGACCACGTTGAACTTGCGCTCGCCGTTCGTCACGCTGAGCCGTGGAAGTAGATCCCGGATCTCCGCCGCCGAGAACCAGAAGTCGATCACGTCCGCACCCGCGTCGCACAACAGCACGACGCCCCGTGCCTCGTCATCGCCGGTGAAGGCCTGCTCGTTCAGGCCCAGCCACCACCGGCCAGGCTGTGCCTCGCGCGCGGCCGGGAGATACAGAGTCCCTGCGGGACCACGCGCGAGACGCGATCCGCGCCGGGCCGCCAGGCTGAAGGTCACGCCGGTGACGTGGCGGACCTCCTCGAGCAAGTGCTCCTTTCGACGATGCCAGACATCCGGTGTCGCACGCGCGACGGTTGCCATGGTGTGTCTCCTTCACTCACAGTATAGTGCAAGTGGAGTACCAGGCCATATCACGGGAAGGGCCCCGAGCCCGCGGCACCTTGAGCGGAGTACACTCCCGCGCATGAGTGCACGGGTCCTCGTCACCGGAGCGGGAAGCGGCATCGGACGTGCGGTCTGTCTACGCGTGGCGCGCGATGCCGCCGCGCGCGGTGAGGCCGCGCACATCGCGGCGGTCGACGTCGCCACCTCACCCGGTCTCGCCGGCGTCGTCGACGAGCTGAAGAAGCTCGGCGCGCAGGCCGTGCCGGTCCACGCCGACATGGGGACGGCCGACGGGCCGGCCGCGGCGGTGACGGAGGCGGTGCGCGCGCTCGGCGGCCTCGACGGCCTCGTCAGCAACGCCGGCGTCAACCGGCCCGGCGCGCTGAAGGACTACACGGTCGCCGACTGGGACCTGCTGTTCGCCGTCAACGTGCGCGCCACGTGGCTGCTCGCCAAGGCCGCGCACGACGCGCTGGCGGCCGCCCGCGGCGCCATCGTCGTGACCGCGTCGATGTCCGGCAGCAACGCGCACGCGAACCTCGGCGCCTACGCGCCGAGCAAGGCCGCGGTCATCATGCTGATGAAAGTCCTCGCGCAGGAGTTCGGGCGCGACGGCGTGCGCGTGAACGCGGTGTCGCCCGGGATGGTGCGCACCGGCATGACCGAGCCCGTGTACCGCAACACGCAGATCGCGACCGAGCGCGCGCAGCTCGTGCCGCTCGGCCGCGTGGCCACGCCGGAAGACATCGCGGACGCCATCGCGTGGCTGCTGAGCGCGGACGCGCGCTACGTCAACGGCCACGACCTCGTGGTCGACGGCGGCGTGACCGGCAACTTCCTCGGGCGCCTGCCCGGCCTCGGCCAGATCCCGCGTGGTTGAGCTTCGCCAAAGGAGCCGCTCGATGACCCGCTTCGCTCTCGCCGTCTTCGCGCTCGCCGCCGCCACGCTCGCCGCCCTCCCCGCGGAGGCGCAGAAGCGCGGCGGCATCCTCCAGTCGCTCGTCACCGAGGACCCGCCCGGCTTCTCGATCCACGAGTCGGCCACGGTATCGACGGTGTGGCCGATGAGCCCCTGCTACAACAACCTCGTCTACTACGACCCGGCGAAGTCGCAGGAGACGGCGGACTCGATCATCGGCGACCTCGCCGAGAAGTGGTCGTGGCAGGACAACCACCGCAACCTCGTCTTCTTCCTCAGGAAGGACGTGAAGTGGCACGACGGCCAGCCGTTCACCTCGCGCGACGTGAAGTACACCTACGACGTGGTGCGCGAAGCGGCCGACGCCCCCGCCAGGCTCCGGCTGAGCCCGCGCAAGGACTGGTACGCGAACATCGAGGCGATCGAGACCGCCGATCCGCACACGGTGGTGTTCCGGATGAAGCGGCCGCAGCCGTCGCTGCTGCTCATGCTCGCCTCCGGCTACTCGCCCGTGTATCCCGCCCACGTGCCGCTCGCGGACCTGCGCCAGAAGTGCGTGGGCACGGGGCCGTTCAAGTTCAAGGAGTACGTGCGCGGCCAGACGATCGAGCTCGTGCGCAATCCGGACTACTTCGTCCCGAACCGCCCGTACCTCGACGGCATCAAGTACACGATCATCGGCGAGCGCGGCACCCGCATGGCCGCGCTGCAGACCGGCCGTCTCGACGCCTTCGTGCCGCTCGACATGACCAAGGTGCAGGCGGAGCAGCTCAAGAAAGCCGTGCCGTCGCTCGTCGTGCAGGAGACGGGGCAGAACGGCAGCGACAACATCGTGCTGAACCACAAGAAGGCGCCGTTCGACAACGTGAAGGTCCGGCGCGCGGTGAACCACGCGCTGAACCGCGCGGCGTCGATCTCCTCCGTGCGCCACGGCGGCGCCGTGCCCGGCGCGGCGCTGATGCCGCCACCGTTCGGCTCGTGGGGCCTGCCGGACAAGGAGCCGTGAAGCAGCTCGACACCGCCCAGTGGTTCCCGACGCTCGCGCGCAAGGACTTCGTGATCGCGGCCAACCTCACCGCCCCCGGCGCCGACGATCCTGACGTGATGTTCTACGAGAACTTCAAGTGCGGCACGGGCCGGAACTACTCGGACTACTGCGACGAGCAGGCGGACCGGATGGTCGACCAGCAGTCCTCGGAGCTCGACCGCGCCAAGCGGCTCAAGCTCGTGCACGAGATCCAGAAGAAGCTCGAGGCCGACGTGGCGCGCCCGATGCTGGGCTGGCGCAAGGAGTACTTCGTGCACTGGCCGCACGTGAAGGGCCTCACCGCGCACAACTCGCTCTACAACTGGGCGCGCAAGCAGGACGTCTGGCTGGACAGATAGCGCCGGCATGGCGGACAACGCCGTGGAGGTCGAGGGCGCCTACGACCTCCACGTGCACTCGTCGCCCGATCTGTTTCCGCGCATCGCCGACGACGCCGCCATGGTCGCCGACGCGGCGCGCGCCGGCTTCGCGGGCGTCGTGATGAAGAATCACTTCGAGGGCACGGCGTCGCGCGCCGCCATCGCCGCACGAGCCGTCCCCGGGCTCCGCGTGTACGGCGGGCTCGTCCTCAACCGTTACGTGGGCGGCGTCAATCCGCACGCGGTCGAGGCGGCGTTGCGTCTCGGCGCCCGGGTGATCTGGATGCCCACGCTCGACGCCGCGTGCCATCGGCGCGCCTTCGGCTTCGGCGGCGGGTTCCTCGCGCAATCGAGCGGGCTCGAGACGCAGGCGCCGGGGCTCGAGCTGCTGCGGGACGGCCGGTTGATCGACGAGGCGCGCGAGGTGATGGCGCTCGTCAAGGAGCACGGCGCCGCCCTGGCCACGGGACACGTCGGCTTCGAGGAGATCGCCGCGCTCGTTGCCGAGGCCGACGCGCAAGGCTTTCGCAAGCTCATCCTCACCCACCCGTACGACAAGGCGCCGGGGCTCACCCTCGACCAGGTCGCCGCCCTCGCGCGGCCGCACGTGCGCATCGAGTTCGTCTTCTGCTCCATCACGCCGGAGTGGCGGTTCACCGACGCGGCCACGATCGCGCAGTGCATGAAGACGATCGGCCCGGCGTCCTTCGTGATCTCGTCGGACGGCGGACAGGCCCACAACCCCATGCCGGCGGAAGGCTATCGCCGGTTCGTCGCGGCGCTGCGCGCGGAAGGCGTGGCGCGCGACGACTTCCGCGTGATGTGCCGCGAGAACGGCGACTTCCTGCTGAACGGCTGAGATGGGGGCTACGTGACGGTGGCGCGGCGGCGGTACTCCGGCCGGTCCCATGCGCGCGTCGCCATGATGTCGCGCAGGTGCGCGACGGCCGCGCGGACGTCGGCGTAGCGGAGGTAGAGCGGCGCGAACCCGAAGCGGATGATGTCCGGCGCGCGGAAGTCGCCGATCACGCCGCGCGCGATGAGCGCCTGCACGATCGCGTAACCCTCGGGATGCGCGACGCTCACCTGGCTGCCGCGCTCCGCGGCGTCGCGCGGCGACACGAGGCGGAGCTCGAATCCCGAGCACTCCTTCTCCACGAGTGTGATGAAGAGCTCGGCGAGCGCGACGGACTTGCGGCGCACCTCCGTCAGATCGGCCTCCAGCGCGAGGTCGACCCCGACCTCGAGCGCCGCGAGGCTCAGGATCGGCGGCGTGCCGACGAGCCCGCGCGCGATCCCCTCCGCCGCGCGATAGCTCGGCGCGAACGCGAACGGCTCGGCGTGGCCGAGCCAGCCCGACAGCGGTGAGCGGAAGGCGGCCTGGTGGCGCTCGGCGATGAACAGGAACGCCGGGGCGCCGGGGCCGCCGTTCAGGTACTTGTAGCCGCAGCCCACCGCGAGATCCACGCCGGCCGCGTTCAGATCGACCGGCATCGCGCCCGCGCTGTGCGCGAGGTCCCACAGCATGAGCGCGCCGGCCTCGCGCGCCCGCGCGGTCACGCGGGTCATGTCGTGCATCCGGCCGGTGCGATAGCTCACGTGCGTGAGCGAGACCACGGCGACGCGCGCGTCGATGGCGCCGAGGACGTCGGCGGCGGCCACCCGGCGCAGCTCGACGCCGAGCAGCGACGCCACGCCCTCCGCGACGTACAGATCGGTCGGAAAGTTGTCGGCCTCGGTGAGGATCACGCGCCGCCCGGGATTCAGCGCGAGCGCGCCGGCGAGGAGCTTGAAGAGGTTCACCGACGTCGAGTCGGCGACGATCACCTCGCCGGCGCGCGCGCCGATCAGCCGCGCGATCTTGTCGCCCACCCGGCGCGGCAGGTCGATCCACCCGGCGTCGTTCCAGCTCCGGATGAGGCCGGCGCCCCACTCGCGCTCGACGACCTGGGCCACGCGAGCCGCGGTCGCGCGCGGCAGCGCCCCGAGCGAGTTGCCGTCGAGGTAGACGACGCCGTCCGGGACGACGAACCGCGCGCGGAACGCGCGCAGCGGGTCGCCCTCGTCCTTCGGATCGGACACCGCGGCGTCGCGCCGCACGGCTCCACGCTCCATGCGCACGACGTCGTCGGCGATCGCGCGCGCCTCGGCATGATCGTGCGTCACGTACACGGCCGTGATGCCCAGGCGCTGCTGGAGCGCCCGGATCTCGTCGCGGACGTGCCGGCGGGACTCGGGATCGAGGTTGGAGAGCGGCTCGTCGAACAGCAGCACGGCGGGCTCGCGCACCAGCGCGTGCGCGATGGCGACGCGCTGGAGCTGGCCGCTCGACAGCTCCGACGGCAGGCGGCCCGCGAGGTCCGCGAGGCCGACCGTCTCGAGCATCGCGCGCGCCCGCGCGGCCGCGTCCTCCGCGGACGCCCCCGCGAAGCCTGCGCTTTCCGCGACGATCTCCTGGACTCTCATGTGGCGCGGCAGCGCCGGCACCGGCGTGACCATGGCGACGCTCCGCTCCGCGGGCGCGCGCGCGCTGACGTCGCGCCCGTCGATCAGGATCTCGCCCGCGGTCGGAAAATCGAGCCCCGCGATGAGGCGCAGCGTCGTGGTCTTGCCGCACCCGGACGGGCCGAGCAGCGCGACGAGGGTGCCCGGGGCGACGGCGAAGCTCACGCCGTCGAGCGCGCGCACGTGGCCGAAGCGCTTGCCGACGTTGCGGAGCTCGATGCGCATCGCCGTCAGGAGGCGACGGCCCGAGGCGCGCTCAGGCGACGACCGGGGCGATCGTCTTCAGCGTCCAGCGCGCCATGGCGGTGATCCGCGCGTCGTCGTGCGGCTGGCCGACGAGCTGGACGCCGACCGGCATGCCCTCGACCGCCATCAGCGGCATCGTGACGGCCGGCGCGAACAGCAGCGAGCTCGGCGCGTTGAACACGAAGTCGCCCGTGGGCCGTGCGGCGAGCGGCTGCCCCGGCACGTCGCCGGACCACAGCGGTGCGGGCCCCGGGCAGGCCAGCGTGATCGCCGCATCCGCCAGCGGCGCCACGGCCGCGTGGCGCTGCTGGGCGGCCGCGCGATCCATCAGCGCCGCGCGGTAGTCGTCCGGCGTCATCTGCTCGGCCCGGGCCAGCGTCGCCTTGGCGCGCGCGCTCACGCCGTCGGGGAACTGGTCGACGAGGTTGCGCGTGCTCCACCGGTTCTCCCAGCTCGTGATGCGGTTGCAGAGGTCGCGGGCGCTGCCGACCGACCGCTCGAGCGCTTCGATCCACGGATGATCGGCGCGCCGCAGCAGCGTGACGCCGGCATTGCGCAGCCCTTCGAGAATCGCCTCGAACGCGGCGCGGCTCTTCGCGTCGAGCTCCGCCCAGCCTTCCGTCTCGAGCACGATGAGGCGGGTCGGCTTCATCGCGGCCGGCGGCTCCGGCGGGCCGAAGAGGCCGGGGCCACCGCGGTCGCCGCCGACACGGCGCACGATCTCGATCGCGACCTGCCACATGTCTTCCACGCAGCCCGCGTGCACGCCGTGCGTGCTCATGCTCGTCGCCTGGCGCTCGCCGCGGTTGATCCCGCCCTGGGTCGGCTTGAGCGCGACGTTGCCGCAGTAGGCGGCCGGGCGAATGATCGAGCCGCCGACCTGCGTGCCGATGGCCGCCGGCACCATGCGCGCCGCGACCGCCGCCGCCGAGCCGGACGACGAGCCACCGGGGGTGCGCGCCGGATCGAAGGGATTCGTCGTCGGGCCGGGGTGCGCGCCGCCGATCTCCGCCGTCACCGTCTTGCCGAGCACGATCGCGCCCGCCTGCCGCAGCGCCCACACGGCCGCGTTGTCGCGCTTCGGGAAGTTGCCGCGATACGCCTCGCAGCCCATCTCCGTCGGCATGTCCTTCGTCTCGAGCAGGTCCTTGATGCCGATCGGCATGCCGTCGATGGGCGAGAGCGGGCGGCCGGCCTGCCAGCGCGCCGTGCTCGCATCCGCGGCCTCGCGCGCGCCCGGCACGTTCAGCCTGACGAACGCCTTGACGACCGCGTCGCGCTTGTCGATGGTCTCCAGGCAGCGCTCGAGGTAGGCGCGCGGCGTGTCGGCGCCGTCGCGGAAGCGCCCCGCGGCGTCGTGGAACGTGAGCGCCGCGAACTGCCGGGGGTCGTACATCACGACGCGGTGCTACTTCTGCGCGGCCAGCAGCTTCTCGCGGATCTTCGCCGTCTGGTCGGGGAACGGCACGCCGCGGCGGTCCGTCATCGGCGTCTTGTCCGCGAGCGTGGTGATGAGCTGGCAGAAGATCGGGCCCTCTTCCGTCAGCATCTTCGGGAAGCGGCGCGTGAACTCGTCCAGGCTTCCGATCTCCAGCACCGTGCGGTAGCCCGCGCCCTTCGCCATCTGCACGAAGTCGACCTGGAGGCCGCCGGGGATCTCCTGCGAGCCGGACGTGTGGTAGACGCCGTTCTTGAACAGCAGGTGGATGAAGTTCCGCGGCCGCGCGCCCGCGTTGGTGGCGAGCGAGCCGAGCTGCATCAGCAGCGAGCCGTCGCCGTCGAACACGATCACGCGACGCTCGGGCCGCGCGAGCGCCAGGCCGAGCCCCAGCGACGACGCGCCGCCCATGAACCCGACGCAGCCGACGGAGAGATCGTCGGGCTGCATCTCGCGCCACGCGGGCGACGTGGTCATGGTCGGCACGCAGATCGCGTCGCCCCGGTGGTCGGCGATGACCTTCAGGACGTCTTCCGGCTTCATCGCCATCAGCTGGTCTCCAGGCCCACGAGCACGGCGGCGGGGCCTTTCCGCTGGCGGCTCAGGCGGTAGTACTCGGGGATCAGGTGGACGTCGTTCGGGCCTTCGAGCCGCGCGTGCGGCACGCCGAAGGTGTCGAGCAGCGGCTCCGCGTAGCGCACCATCGAGTGGCGCGACTCCTTGGGGTCCTTGTCCTTCTCCCGGCTGAGGAGCCCGATCATGTAGAACATCGGCACCTTGCCGTCCATCGACACGCCGCGCAGCGTGTTGACCGAGGCGTAGAGCCCCGCGTGCTGGATCATCAGCACGACGGGCTCGCCGCCGAGGTGCAGGCCCGCGCCGATCGCGCACGCCTCGTCTTCCGTGGCGCACGTCACCACGCGGATCGCCTCTTCCTTGTCGAGCGCGGCGAGCACGGTCTTCTGGTGCGTGTCCGGCACGCTGAGGATCCAGCCGAGGTACGGGCTCGAGCTGCGCCAGCCTTCGGCGGCGAGCGCGGCGCGCGCTTCCTTGAACGTGTCCTTGAGCGTGTCGATGACCAGCGGGGCGGGAATGGACTCAGGCATGGGCCGGACTATATCAAGCGCGCGGGCCGGCGTGCTAGCCTCGGCTCCCGATGAAGCCCGCCCCGTTCGCCTACGAGCGCGCGCGCACGGTCGACGACGCGGTCGCCGCGCTCGCGCGCGATCCGGACGCCAAGGTGCTCGCGGGCGGCCAGAGCCTGGTGCCGATGATGAACATGCGCCTCGCGCGGCCGTCGCGCCTGGTCGACATCAACGGCATCACCGAGCTGGCGGGGATCGCCACGCAGGCGGGCGGCGGCCTCGTGCTCGGCGCGCTCGTGCGGCACACGGAGCTCGCCACCTCGTCGCTCGTCCGCGCGCACGCTCCCCTGCTCGCCGCCGCGGCGGCGCACGTCGGCCATCGCGCCATTCGCAACCGCGGCACGCTCGGGGGCAGCGTCGCCCACGCGGACCCGGCGGCCGAGCTGCCCGCCGCGCTGCTCGCGCTCGACGCCACGTTCGTGGTCGCCGGCCCGTCCGGGCGCCGGCGGTTCGCGGCGGACGCGTTCTTCGTCGGCCTGCTCGCCACGGAGCTCGCGCACGACGAGCTGCTCGTCGCCGTCGAGATCCCGCCCGCGCCGCCGGGCTGGGGCTTCGCCGAGCTCGCGCGGCGCGCCGGCGACTTCGCGATCGCCGGCGTGGCGGGCACGCTCGACACCGACGGCCGCGCGCGCCTCGCCGCGTTCGGCGTCGACGACCGGCCGATCCGCCTGCGGGCCGCCGAGGCCGCGCTTGCCGGCGGCACCGACGCGGCGACCGCGGCCGCAGCCGCCGAGTGCCATCCCGCGGACGACGTGCACGCGTCCGCCGACTACCGCCGTCACCTCGTCACCGTGCTCACCGAGACCGTCATCCACGACGCGCGCGGGCGCCTCGCCGCCGAGCGGACCGCCGCGTCGTCGTGACCGGGCGCGTGCGGCTGACCGTCAACGGCCGCGAGGTCGACGCGGCGCCGGCGCCGCGGCGCTCGCTCGCCGAGCTCCTCCGCGAGGACCTCGGCCTCACGGGCACCCACGTCGGCTGCGAGCACGGCGTCTGCGGCGCGTGCACCGTGCTGGTCGACGGACGCACGGCGCGAAGCTGCCTGCTCTTCGCGCTCCAGCTCGACGGCGCTCGCGTGACGACGATCGAAGGGCTGACGCCCGCGGAAGGGCTGAGTGCCCTTCAGGCGTCGTTCCGCGACTGCCACGGCCTGCAGTGCGGGTTCTGCACGCCCGCGATGATCGTCACCGCGCACGAGCTGCTGGGCGAGAACCCCGCGCCGAGCGAGGCCGAGATCCGCGAGGCGATCGGCGGCAACCTCTGCATGTGCACCGGCTACGTCAACATCGTGCGCGCGATCGCCGAGGCGGCGCGAAGGCTGGCCGATGGCACACGCTGAGCACGGCCGCTGGGTCGGCGCCCCGGTGCCGCGCAAGGAGGACGCGCGGCTCACCACCGGCCGCGGCGCGTTCCTCGACGACCTGCCGCGCGCGGGCCTGCTCCACTGCGCGATGCTGCGCAGCCCGCACGCGCACGCGCGCATCGCGAGCCTCGACGTCACCGCGGCGGCGGCGATGCCCGGCGTGCACGCCGTCATCACCGGCGCCGATGCCGCGCGCCTCACCGCGCCGATCAAGCCGCTGATCCCGACCCCGGTCCCGCTGAAGGACTGGTGCCTCGCGGTCGACGTCGTGCGGTACGCGGGCGAGCCGGTCGCCGCGGTGGCGGCGGTCGACCGCGCGACGGCGGAGGACGCGCTGGAGCGCATCGCGGTGACCTACGAGCCGCTCCCGGTGATCGTGGATCCCGAGGCGGCGATCCAGCCCGGCGCGCCCCTGCTCTATCCCGACATGGGCACGAACGTGCTGTGGCACGACGTGCTCAGCTACGGCGACGTGGAGGGCGTCTTCGCGCGCGCCGACGGCGTGCTGCGCGAGCGGTTCGAGATGCAGCGCTACACCTCGACGCCGCTGGAGACGTTCGGCGCCATCGCGGAGCACGACGCCGGGCTCGACGCGTTCACGTTCTGGACGAACGACCAGCGCCCGGGCCTGACGCTGTCGATCCTCGCAGAGTCGCTCGGCGTGCCGCAGGCGCGCCTCAGGCTCGTCACGCCGGACATCGGCGGCGCCTTCGGCAACAAGCGGCGCCCCGCCTACCTGCTGGTGTGCGCGCTCCTCGCGCGGATGGCGCGGCGCCCGGTGAAGTACCTCGAAGACCGCATCGAGAACCTCACCGCCCTCATGCACGCCTGCAACGGCGTGATCGACCTCGAGCTGGCGTACACGAACGACGGCCGGGTGCTCGCGCTGTCGATCCGCGACATCGCCGACGAGGGCAAGAACCTCGTGACGCCCGCGCAGCACAATCTGATCAAGCTGGGCAACATCGCCAACGGCTATCGCTTCGAGGCGATCCGCTACGAGCCGTACAGCGTGCTGACCAACAAGTGCCCCACGGGCGCCAACCGCGGGATCGGCAAGCCGTTCATGTGCTTCGTGGTCGAGCGCGCGATGGCGTTGCTCGCGCGGCGCCTGCAGCTCGACCCGGCGGAGCTGCGCCTGCGCAACTACGTCCCCGCGGACGCGATGCCGTACACGACGCCGACCGGCTCGCAGTACGACAGCGGCGACTATCCGGCCACCCTCCGGCGCGCGCTCGAGCGCTTCGACTACACGGCGCGCCGCGCGGAGCAGGCCCGCGCCCGCGAGGACGGACGCCTGCTCGGCATCGGCATCGCGACGTCCGTGGAGCCCGCGGGCACGAACCTCGCCTCCTACGAGCTCATCACCGGGCGCCGCGCGGCCTCGGGCTCCGCCGAGGCGGCCATGGTCCGCGTGGAGCCCGACGGCCAGGTGCGCGCCTCGATCGGCGACCCCGCGAGCGGCCAGGGCTACGAGACCGTGATCGCGCAGATCGTCGCCGACGAGCTGGGCCTCACGCCGGCCCAGGTGCACGTCGCGCGCGGCTTCGACTCCGCGACCACGCCGTGGCTCTACCTCTCCGGCAACTACTCCAACAAGTTCTCGGTCACCGACGTCGGCGCGGTCGTCGGCGCCGCGCGCAAGGTGCGCGACAAGCTGCTGCGGATCGCGGCGCATCGCCTCGAAGTGGCGGTCGCCGACCTGGCGCTGGTCGACGGCGAAGCACGCGTGCGCGGCGTGCCCGGCCGCGGGCTCCCGCTGCGGGAGCTGGCGCGAACCGCGTACGCGGACGTGCTCGGGCTGCCGCCCGGCGAGGAGCCGGGGCTCGAAGCGACGCACATGCACCAGAACCCGCTCGCCCGGCCGGTCGACGCGCAGCGCCGCGTGCGCTCGCAGCTCGTGTTCTCGAACGCGGCGCACCTGACGCTCGTGGAGGTCGACCGCCGCACCGGCCGGGTGACCATCCTCGACCACCTGGTCGTGCACGACTGCGGCCGCGAGATGAACCCGCCGATCGTGGAGGGCATGGTGCACGGCTCCACCGTCCACGGCATGGGCGCGGCGCTGCTGGAGGAGTTCCGCTACGACGCGAACGGCCAGCTCCTCACCGCGACGTTCATGGACTACCTGAAGCCGACGGCGCTCGACGTGCCGGACATTCGGGTGGACCGGCTGGAGACGCCGTCGCCGTTCACGCCGCTCGGCGCCAAGGGCGTCGGCGAAGGCGGCGCGATCCCCGGCCCCGCCGCCGTCGCGAACGCCGTCGAGGACGCGCTGGCGCCGTTCGGCGTGACCGTGCGGTCCCTGCCGCTGACGCCCGAGCGCGTGTGGCGCTGGATGGCTCGGTATGAGCTGCGGGCATGAAGACTGCATCACGGGTATCGCATGAGCGAGGCTCTCGCGACCTATCTGCACGACCACCTCGCCGGCGCGACGTTCGCGGTGACCCTGCTCGAAGCGCTGCGCCACAACGAGCCGGGCCTCGCGGCGTTCGCCGGCGGCCTGCTGCACGAGATCGACGCGGATCGCGCGGTGCTCCAAGACCTCGTCGAGCGCACGGGCGGCGGCGGCGGGAGCGCGCTGAAGGACGCGACCGCGTGGGTCGGCGAGAAGCTGACCCGGCTCAAGCTCGGCCGCACCGTCGCCGGCGATCTCGGCACGTTCGAGTCGCTCGAGATGCTCGCGCTCGGCATCCAGGGCAAGCTCTCCCTCTGGAAGGCGCTCGCGGTCGTCGCGGCCGGCCACTCGGCCCTGCACGGCATCGACTTCGGCCACCTCGCGGGCCGCGCGCAGGCGCAGCACGCGCAGGTCGAGCAGCGCCGTCTCGAGGTCGCGCCGCGCGCGCTCGCCGCGCACCGTCCCGCCGCGTAGCCGCCCGCCGCGTGCGATCGAGCGCGCCGGCGCGCGCTGGTGTATCGTTCCCCGCCATGGACACCCTCGAGCTCGGACTCAAAGGCAAGGTCGCGATCATCACCGGCGGGAGCGAAGGCCTCGGCCGCGCCACCGTCGAGCGCTTCGCGCGCAGCGGCGCGAAGATCGCCATGTGCGCGCGGCGCGCGGACGTGCTCGACGCCGCCGCGAAGGAGATCCAGAAGGCGACGGGCGCCGACATCCTCGCGATGCCGACCGACGTCACGAAGCAGGATCAGTGCGAGAAGCTCGTGAGCGCGGTGATCGGCCGCTGGGGCGGCGTCGACGTGCTGCTGAACAACGCGGGCACCTCGCAGGCGCAGGGCTTCATGGACGTCACCGACGAGACGTGGCAGTACGACTTCGACCTCAAGGTGATGGGCGCGGTCCGCATGTGCCGGCTCGCGATCCCGTCGATGAAGAGCCGCGGCGGCGGCGCCATCATCAACGTCACCACCATCGGCGGCAAGGCGCCGGCGCCGAAGGCGCTCCCCACGTCGCTCACGCGCGCGGCCGGCATCAACCTCACGAAGTCGCTCGCGAAGGAGTACGCGGCGGAGCAGATCCGCGTGAACACGATCTGCCTCGGCCAGGTGAAGAGCGCGCAGTGGACGCGGCGCGCGAAGGGCGGCGACATCGACGCCTTCTACGCGCAGATGGCGAAGGACCGCGGCATCCCGCTCGGCCGGCTCGGCGAAGCCGAGGAGTTCGCGGACCTCGTGGCGTTCCTCGCCTCCGAGCGCGCGAGATGGATCACCGGCACGGCGATCAACTTCGACGGCGGCGCCGCCGCGGTCGTATAAGGAGCCCGCACATGGCAGCCAGGATCGAGCCGTACTGCCCGCCCACCGTCTACAAGGCCGCGGGCTACAGCCAGGGCATCAAGGTCACCAACGCGCAGACCATCCTCTTCCTCGCCGGCCAGGTCTCCTACGGCAAGGACGGCACGCCCATGCACAAGGGCGACTTCAAGGCGCAGGCGCGCGAGTGCTTCGAGTGCCTGAAGCGGCTCGTGGAGGCGGCGGGCGGCTCCGTGCAGAACATCGTGAAGATCAACACGTACATCACCGACATCGCGAACCGCCCGGCGTACCGCGAGGCGCGCAAGGAAGTGTTCGGCGACCACGAGCCCGCCTCGACGATGGTGCAGATCACCGCGCTCGCCGATCCCGCCTACCTGGTCGAGATCGAGGCCATCGCGGTCATCTGAGCGCGTCGCCCATGACCGTGAAGGTCATCTTCTTCGCGGACCTTCGGCGCTTCCTTCCCAAGGGCGCCGACGGTCCGCAGCCGTACACGGTCGCGCCCGGGGCGAAGGTCAGCGAGCTGCTCACCACGATCGGCATCAAGCCCGAGGAGGACGTCACGATAGCCGTCGACGGGGAGATCGCCGAGCGTGAGACCGTGCTGTGCGACGGGGCCGAGGTGATGCTGCTGAACCCGATGGAGGGCGGCTAGATGCTGTGGGCGCTCACGCGCGTGCCGTGGAGGACCATTCTCGTCCACGGCCCCGCGATCGTGGACGCGGCCCGCACCCTCTACGCGCGCAGCCGCCGCCCCGTCGAGCACCCCGACCCCGCGCGGTTTCCCCTGGACGACGAGTCGGCGCTCCGGCGCGCGGTACGACAGCTCGAGGAGCGCGAGATGCAGCAGGCCAAGCTCATCGCCGACCTCGCCAAGCAGGTGCAGGACCTCGCCGGCGCGCTCGAGATCCTCGCCGCGCGCATCCGGCTCATCGCGTTCGGCGCAGCGCTCGCGGTGGCGGTCGCGATCGTCAGCGTCGTCATCACGCTCGCGCGCTGACGCTGCTCAGTGATCGCTACCGGCCGCCGCGCACCGCATCCTGATACGCGGCGAGGGCCGCCGGGTCGTCGATGGAGCCGTGGTGGTGGACCTGGCGCCACCCCACGCCGGCGCCGAGGTACTGAAAGGCACGAGTCGTGCGGATCGCGAGCGCGAGCGTGCGGCCGTCCCGCGTGAACTCGCCCCGCTCGCGACCCGCGAACACTGCCATCCCGCCGGCGACGTACTCGACGATGTCGTGGAGCTCCACCCAGACGCGGGCGGGCCCGTCGAAGATCCGCGCGTAGAGGGCGGCGATGCCCTCCCAGCCGCGCACGACGCCCCCAAGCGGGTTATTGAGTTGTGAGAGCGGCCCGGGCGCCCAGACTGCCGCGAGGGTATCCAGCGAGCGCCCGTTGAACCCGGCATAGAACGCCTCGACCGCGGCCCGCGCGCCGTCGACGCCCGGGTCGCGCATCGCGTCGGTGCGCACGACCGCATCGCGCCCGTACGTCTGCCGTACCAAGGTCGCTGTCATCGTACGAGCCCCCCTCCGCGCATCAGCGCGGCCGTCGTCTCCTTCGCGAGCCGCTCCACGAGCGTGGCCGCCGGCTCGCGCCGGGCCAGCCGAGTCCCCTGTCCGGCCCACAGCGAGAGGAGCTCGGCGCGGCCGGCGCTCGCCGCGGCGGTACGGAGCGGTCGCGTGAGCGCATTCTGCAGCGGAAACGGCAAGACGTCGTCGCCGACCTCGGTCATGAACCGGTTCACGACGCCGCGCGCCGGCCGGCCGGAGAACGCGCGCGTGATCCGCGTGCCGTCCTCGCGGGCCGCGAGGATCGCGGTCTTGTACGCCGGCGGGATCCCTGCTTCGTCGGTGGTGAGGAACGCGGTGCCGAGCTGGACGGCGCTCGCGCCGAGCGTGAGCGCGGCCGCGATCCCCCGCCCGTCCATGATCCCGCCCGACGCGATGACGGGCACGCCGACGGCGTCCACGACCTGCGGAACGAGCGCGATCGAGCCGACCATCGCGTCGGCGAACGGCGCGGCGAAGGTGCCGCGATGGCCGCCGGCCTCGCTGCCCTGCGCGACGATGGCGTCGACGCCCGCGCGCTCGAGCGCGCGCGCCTCCTCCACGGTGGTCGCGGTGCCCGCGACGACCATGCCGCGCGCGTGCGCCGCCGCGATCGCCTCGGCGGGAACGATGCCGAACGTGAAGCTGAAGACGGCGGCGCCGCTCTCGAGCGCGGCGGCGAGCTGCGTGTCGAACGATCCCGGTGCGGGTGGCGCCGGCACGGCCGGCGCGGGCAACCCGAGCTCCGCGAAGAAGGGCGCGACGCGGGCGACGACCGCCGCCGCATCGAGCGGCGGCGCCGCGGCCTGGAGCGGGGCGAAGAGGTTGATCCCGAACGGTCGCGCGGTCCGCGCACGAACCTCCCGCACCGTCGCGGCGATCTGCGCGGGCGTCAGGTACGCGGCGCCGATCGAGCCGAGGCCGCCGGCGTTGCTGACCGCCGCCACGAGCGCCGGCGTGTCGCCGCCGCCCGCGAGCGGGGCCTGGACGATCGGATGCGTGAGCCCGAGCCGCTCGGTCAACGTCGTCATGGGTTCCACGTTGCCTCAGGACAACCGTCTCGTAAAATGAATAGTCATGAACGGAACGATCACGAATCGAGAACGCTCGCTGGAGCTCTCCGACCTCGCGCTGTTCAAGACCGTGGCCGAAGCCGGCAGCATCACGAAGGCCGGTGCCCGGGTGCATCGCGTGCCCTCGAACCTCACCGCGCGCGTCAAGCGGCTCGAAGGGCAGCTCGGCGTGTCGCTCTTCGTGCGCGGCCGCCGCGGCATGGCGCTCACGCCCGAGGGCCGGCGGCTGATGGACTACGCGGACCGGCTGCTCACGCTGGCCGATGAAGCGCACGCCGACCTGAGCGCCCAGCCCGCGCGCGGGCGCCTGGTCATCGGCTCGATGGAGAGCACGGCGGCCGTCCACCTGCCCGCGCTGCTCTCGACGCTGCACGCGAAATACCCGGCGCTCGACGTGGAGCTGCGCACCGGCACGTCCGGCGCGCTCGTGGCGCAGGTGCGCGCGGGCGAGCTGAGCGCGGCGTTCGTCGCCGGCGAGATCACCGATCCGGACCTGGCCATCGAGCCCGCGTTCGACGAGGAGCTCGTGCTCGTGACGCACCCGTTGCTGCGCCGGCCCGGCGCCGCGGAGCTGCGCGGCCGAACGCTGGTGACGTTCGGGGCGGGCTGCGCGTATCGCAGGTGCATCGAGCGCTGGCTGGGCGAGCGCGGCGTGCGCCCGCCGCGCACGTTCGACGTGGCGTCGTACCACCTCATGCTGGCCTGCGTGGCGGCCGGCGTCGGCTACGCGCTGGCGCCGCGCTCGGTACTGCTCGCCTCCACCGCCCGCGCGAACGTACGCGCGCATCGCCTCATGGAGCAGCCGTGGCGCATCACGACCTCGCTGGTGCGCCGGGCGAGCGATCACTCGCGCGCGGTCGACGCGCTCCGCGCGCTCGTCGCCGCGCGCCGGCGGCCGCGACGATCGCGCGCGCGCTCAGGGGCTCGACCGTAGTACGTCGGTGCCCGAGCAGGAGTCGCTGGCGTTCTTCCATCGCTCCTCGAGCGACGGGTGTGACGAGAAGATCCCGCCTCCGCCGGTCATCGCCGCCTGCCCCTTCGGCTGCGGATGCTCGAGCTGTCCGTGCGAGCCGTGGGAGCTCGACGGCGCCGCGGACTCTGGCGACGACGCGGTCTCCTGGATCTGGAGCTGCCGCTGCCCGAAGCGCGCGAGCGCCTCGAAGGTCGCACGGAGCGTCGGCCCCGCGCAGTAGCCGGCCGCGGCAAGGCGCGCAATCGCCGCCGCGTCGGCCTCTCGCTCGTGGTCCCGCGTGTACGTGAGGAGCCATACTTCGGCGCCGACGGTGCCCCAGCTCATCGCCGCGCCCGCCCACCCCAGGGGCCCGGGCACCCAGCTCAGGATTCGGCCCGCCGTGTTGACCGCGGTGAGCACCTGGCCCTCGCGCTTCATCGGCCCGTGCCCGCGCTCCAGGTGACCGAGCTCGTGCGCAATGACGCCCGCCAGGGCCTCCTCGGCGAATCCCTGGAGGAGCTGATCCCCGATGACGATGCATCCCCATGGCTTCGCGTCGGACTTCGGGTCGGGGCCGCACCGGAAGGCGTAGGCGTTGGAGCGCGCAAACCGCTCCTTCTTGACCGCGCGGTTTGCGGCCGACGACGAGGCGACTTGAAGCCGCTCGACGGGCAGCGGGGTGGCTCGCGCAAGCGTGCGGACGAGCGCGACCGTCCCGGGGCCGTGCGTCGTCAGCTCGCTGTCGTGAGGCAGCACGTGAACGTCGTGCAGCACCCGGAGCGCCGGAAGCTCGGTGTAGCGCCCCGTCGTCGCACAGCCGGTGAGGACCAGCACGGCAAGCACTAGGGGAACCGCGCGCGACGCTGCGCCCATCAGCCGGCTCCGTGCACGCGGCCTCACGCGCGGCGCGTCGCCGTCCAGAACAGCAGCCAGCTGACGGCCACGGCGACCGGCGCGGCGCCGAACGGCACCGCGTAGGAGCCCGTCAGGTCGTAGAGGAACCCGGCCGCTGCCGGTCCGAGCGCCGCCCCGCAGCGCCAGCCGAGGGTGAGCAGCCCCATGATCGAGCCGATCGCGCGCAGGCCGAACAGGTCGGGGATGACCTTCACGATCGTGTTGTCGGTGCCCGCCGCGCCGACCCCGAACAGCGCCATGACGGGCAGCAGCACGCCGGGCCCGGGCGCGGACGCGAGGATCAGCAGCGCGACGAGCTCGATCACGTACGCCGCGCGGATCGTGTGGCGGCTGCCGAAGCGGTCGGAGATGGCCCCGGACACGAGCCGGCCCGCGACCGAGCCGAAACCGTACGCGGTGAGCGCGAGCGAGGCGACCGCGAGCGACACACCCTGGTCGCGCGCGAACGGCACCGCGTGCACGGAGAACGTGAAGATCGTGCCGCCGAGGAGCAGCCACGCCACGTTCAGGCACCAGAACCGGGGATCGCGCAGCGCCGCCCGGAACGTGACGCCGTGCGCCTCGGCTTGCGCGGGGACGTTCGCCGCCGTCGCGGCCGCCACGCGCTCCGCGGCGCGCGGCAGGCGCACGGTCGTCGCGGCGAGTGCGGTGACGATCGCGCAGCCGCCCCCGATCACCGCGTAGGCGGGACGCCAGCCGAGCTGGGCGATGAGGAACGCGGCGATCGGCCCCGCGGCCATGTAGCCGAGGTTGAAGCCGGCCAGCACCACGGCGAGCGCGATCCCGCGCCGGTCGTGAAACCAGTGCGCGACGGTGGACGTGCTGAGCAGGTAGAAGCTCGACAGGCCGGTGCCCGCCATCACGCCGATGAGCGCGTAGAGATGCCACAGCGCGGTCACGCCGGAGACCAGCGAAAAGCCGATGCCCGCGATGGTCACCGTGACCAGCAGCATCACGCGCGGTCCGTGACGGTCGGCCAGCCGTCCCACGAAGAAGCCGGCGATGCCGCCGAACACCAGGTTCAGCGAGAGCGCGGAGGCGATGGCGCCGCGGCTCCACCCGAAGGTCTCCGCGATGATCGGCAGGAACACGCCGTACGCGGCGAGCGGCATGGAGATGCCGAAGGTCACGGTGAACAGCGCGAGCACGATGCCCCAGCGGCGCGTGATGAGCGGCACCCGAGATTCGTAGCACAGTCGTATACTCGGCGCCCAAGGAGACGCCCATGAACCGCTTCGGGTACTGGAACAAGATCCTGCACGTGAATCTCACCGACCGGCGCACCTGGATCGAGGAGCCCGGCGACGAGTTCTTCCGGCACTACGGCGGCGGGCGCGGCTTCATCGCGCACTACCTGCTCAAGTACGTGCCGAAGGGCGCCGAGCCGCTCGGCCCCGACAACGTGCTGGTCTTCGCGCCCGGCGTGCTCACGGGCGCGCCCGTGCCCGGCGCCGGCCGCCACAGCGTCGGCGCCAAGTCGCCGCTCACCGGCGGCTTCGGCGAGTCCGAGGCGGGCGGCTTCTGGGGCGCCGAGCTCAAGCGCGCGGGCTGGGACGCCATCGTCGTGCACGGCGTCTCCCCGACCCCGGTCTACCTGTGGATCAACGAAGGCGCCGTCGAGATCCGTGACGCCGCGCACCTCTGGGGCAGGATCACCGGCGAGGTGCAGGACGCCGTGTGCGCCGAGCTGGGCGACCCGCGCGTGCGCGTGGCGCAGATCGGTCCCGCCGGCGAGAACCTCGTGCGCTTCGCGTGCATCGCGAACGAGCTGAACGAGGTCGCGGGCCGCACCGGCCTCGGCGCGGTCATGGGCAGCAAGAAGCTGAAGGCCATCGCCGTGCGCGGCAAGACCAACGTGAAGATCGCCGACCAGAAGGGGCTCCTCGCCGTCGCCAAGTGGGTCTCCGGCACGATGGACGAGAAGCACCGCGCCTTCCACGAGTTCGGCACCGGCGCCGCCATGCAGGGCAAGAGCCTCGAGGGCGGCATGCCGACGCTGAACTACCGCCTCGGCAGCTTCGAGAAGGTCGCGCAGGTCGACGCCATCGCGGTGCGCGACCAGATGCGCGTGAAAATGGAAGCCTGCTACGCCTGCTCGGTGCGCTGCAAGAAGGTCGTGCACATCGAGCAGAAGGAGGACAAGGCGCGCGAGCTGCAGGAGAAGCTCTACGGCGGCAAGGGCAAGGTCGGCTTCGATCCCCTCGGGCGCTACACGGTCGATCCGCGCTACGGCGGGCCGGAGTACGAGTCGCTCGCGGCCATGGGCGTGAACCTCGGCCTCGACGACATCGTCGCGATCACCAAGTCCAACGAGATGTGCAACTACCTCGCGATGGACACGGTCTCGCTGGGCTCCACGCTCGCGTGGGCGATGGAGTGCTTCGAGAAGGGCCTGCTCACGCTGGAGGACACGGACGGCGTGCCGCTGCGCTTCCACGACGCGGACGGCGTGATCACGCTGGTCGAGATGATCGCGTACCGCCGGGGCAAGGTCGGCAACCTCCTCGCGGAGGGCTCGCAGCGCGCGGCGAAGATCCTGGGCAAGGGCTCGGAAGCGTTCCTCACCACGGTGAAGGGCATGGAGATGGCCATGCACGATCCGCGGCACATGCCGGTCATGCGCGCCTCGTACCTGATGGCCCCGACGGGCGGCGACCACATGCGCCAGAGCGGCAACCGCAACGGCGTGCGCAACCAGGTGGGGATGTGCCACTTCCTCGCCTACGAGGACGACCAGATCCTGACCATCCTCAACGCCGTCACGGGCTGGGGCGCCACGCAGGACGAGGTCGTCACCACCGCGCACCGCGGGATCACGCTGGCGCGCCTGTTCAACATGCGGGAAGGCTTCACGCGCGCGCACGACCGCCTGCCGCCCCGCTTCAGCGAGGACCTGCCGAAGCACAAGGGCCTGACGGCGGAGCAGCAGGACGAGATCGTCACGAATTACTACGTCGAGTACGGCTGGGACCCGGCGACGGGCACGCCGACGTCGGACACGATCAAGCGCCTGGCGATCGAGCAGGACGCCGCGCTGGCGGTATAGCGACGCCGTCGCGCGCTGCGGCCGTCCAGCGGTGCGCGTGGGCGCGCAGCGACGCCGACATCGTGTACCACGACGCCGAGTGGGGCGTGCCCGTGCACGACGACCGCGTGTTCTTCGAGTTCCTCATCCTCGAAGGCGCGCAGGCCGGCCTGAGCTGGTCGACCATCCTCAACAAGCGCGCCGGCTACCGGCGCGCGTTCGCCGAGTTCGATCCCGCGCGCGTGGCGCGCTTCACGCCCTCACGGGTGGACAAGCTCGTCGGCGACGCCGGCATCGTGCGCCATCGCCAGAAGATCGCGAGCGCGGTCACCAACGCCCGCGCCTTCCTCGCGGTCCAGGAGGCGCACGGCTCGTTCGACAGGTACGTCTGGCCGTTCGTCGGCGGCGCGCCGCGGCGGAACGCCTGGCGGGCGTCGAAGCAGGTGCCCGCGTCGACGCCGGAGTCGGACGCGCTCGGCAAGGATCTCCGCACGCGCGGCTTCACGTTCGTCGGCTCGACCATCTGCTACGCGTTCATGCAGGCCACCGGCCTCGTGAACGATCACGTCGTCACCTGCTTCCGGTACCGGGAGGTCTAGCACGATGGCCATCCGCGTCGTCCGGCTCGGCACCCCGCGCGCGAAGAGCGAAGGCCCGCGCTTCGGGACCGTGCGACGGCCGCCGCGCGGGGTGAAGAAGCAGGACTTCGCACGCCGCGACTTCTTCGATCAGTGGCTGCCGGATCTGTCGCCGAGCGCGCCGCTCGTGAAGTGGGCGCTCTCCACGCCGTGGACCGACGCGCGGTGGACGCGCTACGAGCGCGCGTATCGCCGCGAGATGCGCGAGCCGGGCCGCCGGCGCCTGCTCGCGGTGCTCGCGCAGCTCTCGCACCAGGCGGACTTCGCGGTGGGCTGCTACTGCGAGGACGAGCGCCGCTGCCACCGCTCGATCCTGCGCGCGCTCCTCGAAGCCGAGGGCGCCGCGATCCGCGCCGACTAGCCCGGCCCGCGAGTCGCGCCGACCTGGACGCCGGAGCCCGTCCGGGGCGCGGTCCGTACCCGGCGTGCGAGGGGCGCGCGCAGTCGTCCCGGCGTCACCCGGCGCAGCACGACGTCGTCCGCGGAAACGAACGTCGCCAGCGATGCGAGCGCGTCGGCCACGCCGGCCAACGCCTCATCGCGGTCGACGAGGGCGCCGTCAGGCCCCGGCGTGCCGGCGGCGAACCACGGCTCGAAGTGGACGTGACGGACTTCCAGCCGCGCATCGGCGCGATGCGCCTTCGCGTCCACGCGCCCGATCAGCCAGCCGTCGTGGAGGATCGGCAGCGTGTAGTAGCCGTGCACGCGCTTGTCCCCCGGCGTGTACACCTCGATGCGGTAGTCGAAGCCGAAGAGCCGGCTCACGCGCTCGCGATACCAGAGCAGCGAGTCGAAGGGCGCGAGCAGCGTGGTGCCGCGCACGGGCGCGCGGGCCGCCGCGGCCAGCGCCTTCAGATCACGGGCGAGCGCGAACCACCGCCCCGGCGCGCCCTCGACCGCGAGCTCTTGCACCGTGCCGTCGGCGAGCATCGCGGCCAGCGCGGTGCGCCGGACGCCCGGCGCCCAGCGCGGGAACGTGAAGTAGCCGCGGAGGTCGGCCTCCGTCGCCGCGCCCATCGCGTGCAGCGACCGCTCGATGTGCCACCGCGCGAACGCCTCGGGCGTGGCCGCCTCGACGCCGGCGGCGTCCGGCAGCACGCGCTCGAGCAGGTCGTAGCGCTTGTTGAAGTGGCGGCGCGAGTGCACCGCCAGCGTGCCGGTCATCCAGAGATAGTGAAAGGCGTGCTGCGCGGAGTTCCAGTCCCACCAGCCGCTCTTGGCGCGACGGCGCCCCTCCATGTCGCCGTGGGCCATCGGCCCGTTGGCGGCGATCGCCTCGCGCACCTTGACGAGGACCTTGGTGTTCCGCCGGAGCCAGTCGGACCAGCCCGTGTGGCGCGCGCGGTAGTCGAGCATCGCGCGCCGCCACCACCCGAGCGTCGAGACCGGCACGAGGCACGCGGCGTGCGCCCAGTACTCGAACAAGAGCCGCCGCTCGTAGACGAGCCGGTCGAGCGTCGCGCGCTCGTAGGGTCCGAAGCGACTCCACACGGTGAGGTAGTGCGCGCGGTCGACGACGTTGATCGAGTCGAGCTGGATGCCGCCGACGTCCTCCACGAAGCGCACGAGGCGCGCGGCGGTGAGCGTGTCCGCGCGGGGACGCGTGAGGTGCTGACGCTGGAGGAAGAGCGCGCGGACGGCGCGCAGGGGGACGGCGGGCGCGGTCATCGCGGCGAGCCTATCAGGCGGCTAGAACCCGTACCGCTCGCGGTTCAGCGCGAGGAACGCGTCCTCCGGCATCTCGCGGCCGGTGGCCGCGTACTCCTCGTCGCTGACCCGGCGCCGGCCCTCGATCACCCGCTGCGCGTCCGCGCCGACCACGTGGCGCAGGCGCGGGGTGTCGCCGAGCGCGGCCGCCTCGATCACCCGCGCGACGTCCTCCGGCTCGCTCGGCATCTGGCGGGCGAGCTGATAGAGCAGCAGCAGGCGGCGGACGTGGACCGCGAACGGCGAGTCCGGGGCCGCGAAGCGCGTGGCCTTGCCGAAGATCGGCGTGTTGACGACGCCGGGCTCGACGATCGCCACGCGGATGCCGAACGCGTAGACCTCCTGCGCCAGCGCCTCGCTCGCCGCTTCCAGCGCGTGCTTCGCCGCGCAGTAATGGCCGTGCCCGGCGACCGCCACCCGCCCCCACACCGAGCTGATGTTCACGATCGCGCCGCCGCGCTGCTCGCGCATCGCGGGCAGGACGGCCTGGATCATGCGGATCGCGCCGAAGTAGTTCGTGTCGAACATCGCCTTCGCGAAGTCGACCGGCACGTCCGCGAGCGGCCCGCCGCCGCCGATGCCCGCGTTGTTGACGAGCACGTCGACGCGGCGGGACCGCGCGAGGACCTGGCCGGTCGCGCGCATCACCGACGCGCCGTCGTCCACGTCGAGGCTCACGACATGGATCGGCAGGCGGTCGGCCTCGATCGCGCGCGTGAGCTCCCCCGCCGTCGCCGGGTTGCGGACGCCCGCGTGCACCTCGTGGCCGAGCCGCGCGAAGTGGCAGGCGGTGGCGAGCCCGATACCCGTGCTGCTCCCGGTGACGAGGACGACGGCCATGAGGTCTCCTTAAGGCGCCGCGAGCACCGCGAGCTGGCGCGATTGCGCCACGAGCTTACCGTCGGCGTCCCAGATCTCGAAGTCCTCTTCGTGATACCCGCCGCTCACGATGCGCGTGCTCACGCGGCACGCGAGCCAGCCCGGCGCCGGCCGCGCGCGCACGTGCACGGTCAGCTCGACGGTGGAGGAGCCGAGCTCGCCGAGCTCGAGGACCGCCGGCCACGCGGCGTCGACCATGGCCACGAGCCCCAGCGTGTCGCTCGGACGGCCGTCGCGGAATCGCAGCCAGCAGCTCAGGCTCGGGGCGCCGGTCGGCGTGCCCTGCGCCCAGCCCGGCATCGCGGCGACCCGGTAGTCGTAGCGACCGAGGATCGTGATGCCCGGCGGTGAGCCGTGCGCGAGCAAGTCGATCGCCGCCTCCGGTGCGGGAAGCGACGGCGGCTGCGCGAGCAGCAGCGTGCGCCCCTCGGCCGCGCCGAGGTCGGTGAAGCTGCCGACCGCGCGGACGATCTCCTTGCCGTCCTGGACGACGCGCGCTTCGCCCGTCGAGATGCGGCGCCCGCTGCGCACGAGCTCGGTGTGGATCGTCGCCGGGCCGGGCGCCGCCGGCCGCAGGAAGTGCGCGGAGACCGCGAACGGGTCCGGCGCGCCCACC
>Ga0194131_10001084_pt1 | contig 47197 bp, 41 predicted proteins | sample TA2KigO120mmetaG_FD_148631 | JGI IMG/M metagenome (GOLD analysis project Ga0194131, IMG submission 148631) | Freshwater microbial communities from Lake Tanganyika, Tanzania - TA2015053 Kigoma Offshore 120m | ecosystem: Environmental > Aquatic > Freshwater > Lake | place: Tanzania: Lake...
GCCGAACCGCGAGAAGGCCCGTGAACGGGCCTGATGCTTTTCTGTCGTCTGCGACAACCCGCCGTGAACGGCGGGCCTAAACCGCTTCGCGGCAAGCCCCGTGAACGGGGCTAAGAGGGGCTAAGAGCGCAACAATCCCATGACGAAGTCGATTGCGCCTCTCGCTTCAATCTTCCATGCTTTTCATCAGCCCAGGGCGAGGCTCCTGCCGAGCCGTGGCGTAACAATTACCAAGCGGGTTCACGGCTCGGCAGGAGCCTCGCCCTCCCGAATTCGCCTATTTGCTGCTCAGGGACTTATGAAATGGCCATCCAGGTCTAGGGTCCTTGACCGGGGCAATTCCTGGCGCTGGAGTCAAGATTTGTAGTGGAATTCGCAAGAATTCCGACAACCGGCATCAGGTCGCCCAACTCACAAGTCGACGCGGTCGCGAAAAAACTCGAGCGTCCGTCGCAGCCCATCGCGCCGCGCCACGGCCGGTTCCCAGCCGAGAACGTTGCGTGCCCGGCTGATGTCCGGTCTGCGTACGCGCGGGTCGTCCTGCGGCAACGGCTTGAAGATGATCTCGCTCTTGCTTCCGGTAAGCTCGAGTATCTCGCGCGCAAAATCAAGAATGGTCACCTCATTGGGATTGCCGAGGTTGACCGGTTCGTGGAAATCGGCGTTCAGCAGGCGGATGATGCCCTCCACCAGGTCACCGACGTAGCAGAAGCTTCGCGTCTGCGAGCCGTCGCCGTAGACGGTGAGCGGTTCGCCGCGCAACGCCTGGCCCATCAGGTTGGGCACGACGCGGCCATCGTCAAGGCGCATGCGCTCGCCGTACGTGTTGAAGATGCGGCAGATCTTCGTGTCGACGTCGTGTGAGCGGTGATATGCCATCGTCATGGCCTCGGCAAAGCGCTTGGCCTCGTCGTAGACGCCACGGACGCCGATGGGGTTGACGTTGCCCCAGTAGGTTTCGCGCTGCGGATGCTGCTCCGGGTCGCCGTAGACTTCACTGGTGCTGGCCAGCAGGTAACGCGACTTCTTGAGCTTGGCGAGGCCCAGCGTGTTGTGCGTGCCCAGCGAGCCGACCTTGAGCGTCGGGATCGGATGCCGCAGGTAGTCAACGGGGCTGGCCGGCGAGGCAAAGTGCAGGATGTTGTCCACCGGGCCGTCTATTTCCAGAGGTTCCGAGATGTTGTGCAGCCGCAGCTGAAAGCGATCCTGTCCGCTCAGGTGCTCGATGTTCTCCAGATGCCCGGTGATCAGGTTGTCAACGCACAGGACGTCATGTCCATTCGCCAGCAAGCGCTCGCAAAGATGGGAGCCGATGAAACCGGCTCCGCCGGTGATCAAGGTTCTCATGGTTCGCCTTTTCTGCTAGGCTAGGCGGCCTTCCGGTCCACGGGGGACGGGATGCCCCGAATTCGGACTGTGAAGGCTGACCTGCATTTGCCGGCAGTCATTCTACCCCGCAGGGTGTTCCGCGGCAGATCGCTCTTTTGATTCCGCAGGGGCCTTTGCTAAACTGGGTGGTCCGTGATTGCCGTTGCGACTGGGCAAGATATGCTAGTTGCAACGATTATGCCGATTTTGACGTGAGGGACCGCACTATGGCCAATCGTCCGATTCGCACCTACACCGTCCTGCCGCATCTCCCCGAACGACTGCAACCGCTCCACAAGCTGGCCCACAATGTGTGGTGGTGCTGGAATCAGGAGGCCATCGCGCTGTTCCGCCGCATCGATGAAGAGCGTCTGGAGGCCTGTGACAACAGTCCCGTCCGGCTGCTCAGCGCCATCAAGCAAGAGCGCCTTGACGAGTTGCTCAACGATGACGGCTTCCTCGTGCACATGGATCGCGTCGCCCGGAGCCTCGATAATTACCTGACGTGTCCCACGTGGTTTCAGGAGACCTATGGCGACGAAGCCACGCCTCCGGAGACCCTGGCGGACCGCTATCGCGTTGCGTATTTCTCCGCCGAGTTCGGCCTGCATGAGAGCATCCCTGTTTACTCCGGCGGCCTCGGCTTGCTCGCCGGCGATCACCTGAAGTCCGCGTCCGACCTGGGGCTGCCGTTGATTGGCGTCGGACTCATGTATCGCGAAGGCTATTTTCGTCAGTACCTTACCGTGGATGGCTGGCAGCAGGAACGCTATCCGGAGAACGATTTCTTCAACTTGCCGCTCATTCCCGAAACAAGGCCGGATGGCTCACCGGTGACCATCAGCGTGCCGTTCCCGGGGCGTGAGGTCAAGGCCCGCATCTGGCGCATCCAGGTCGGCCGGGTGCCTCTTTACTTGCTCGACACCAACATTCCCCAGAACAGCCCGGACGACCGGCAGATCACGAGCAGGCTGTACGGCGGCGATCATGACATGCGCATCCGTCAGGAAATGATCCTGGGCATTGGCGGCATCCGCGCCCTGCGTGCCCTGGGCAAGGACCCGGCCGTCTGCCACATGAACGAGGGACACTCTGCCTTTTGCGGGCTGGAGCGCATTCGCGTCATGATGGAGGAGCATAGCCTGGATTTCGCGACGGCCCGCGAGGCGGTCATGGCGGGCACTTGCTTCACCACGCACACGCCCGTGCCGGCCGGCAACGACATGTTCGGCCCGCAACTGATCGAGCACTACTTCGCTGCCTACGTTCCTCAGCTCAAGCTCGACATGCAGGACTTGATGGCGCTCGGCCGGCAGAATCCAAAGGACTACAACGAGCCGTTCTGCATGACCGTGCTGGCGCTCAAGCTTTCCAACATCAGCAACGGCGTCAGCAAGCTGCACGGCAGCGTCTCACGGAAGATGTGGAAGGCAATCTGGCCGGAACTGCCCGAGGCGGAGATTCCGATCACGTCCATCACCAATGGCGTGCACATTCGGAGCTGGCTGGCTCCTGAGATCACGCAGCTGTTCGAGCGTTACCTCGGCATTCAGTGGGAGGAGAAGCCGACCGATCACAGCATCTGGCGGAAGATCGACAACATTCCGAATGCCGAGCTGTGGCGGACGCACGAGCGCCGCCGCGAACGGCTCGTTGCCTTCGCGCGGGCGCGGCTGCGCTCGCAATTGAAGCGCCGCGGCGCGCCGCCCGCCGAGATCGCCCGCGCCGACGAGGTGCTCGATCCGGACGCCTTGACCATCAGCTTCGCCCGCCGTTTCGCCACCTACAAGCGTGCCAATCTGCTGTTCCGCAATCTCGATCGGCTGGCAGCGATCATCAACAACAAGGACCGCCCGGTGCAGATCATCTTCGCCGGCAAGGCTCACCCACGCGACCACGGCGGCAAGGAACTCATCACCGAGATCATTCACATCGCCCGGCGTCCGGAATTTCGCCGCCGCATCGTTTTCATTGAAGACTACGATATCAACGTCGCGCGCTACCTCACGCAAGGCGTGGACGTGTGGCTCAACAACCCACGGCGCCCGCTGGAGGCGTCCGGTACCAGCGGCATGAAGGCTGCCTGCAACGGCGCCCTGAACCTGTCGATCCTGGATGGCTGGTGGTGCGAGGCCTATGCCGGCGACAACGGCTGGGCCATCGGCGCCGGCGAGGAGTACACCGATCTGGCTTACCAGGATGAGGTGGAGAGTCGGGCCATCTACGACATGCTCGAAGAAGAGATCGTGCCGACTTTCTACAACCGCTCCAGCGATGGCTCGCCGCGCAACTGGCTCAAGGCGATGAAGCGCTGCCTGTCCACCATCTGCCCCGTTTTCAACACGAACCGCATGGTGCAGGAGTACCTGGAGACGAGCTACGCGCCGTCGGCCGAACGCTTCGGCAAGCTTGCCAAGGACAACCTCGACAAGGCGGCCGCTCTGGCGAAGTGGCGGCGCGGCGTGGTCAGGGACTGGGCCCGCATCAAGGTCGAAAGCGTCGAGGCCCATGGAACCGACGCCATGCAAGTGGGCGGCAAGCTGGAGGTGCAGGCTCGCGTCAATCTCGGCGGTCTATCCCCGGAGAATGTGCAGGTCCAGCTGTTCCACGGCGTCATGGACAACCAGGGGGACATCCCGCTCCCCAGCACCGTACCGATGTCCACCAACGGTTCCCCGCAAGGCCATGCCTGGACCTTCAAGGGTATCATCCCTTGCAGCGCCAGCGGCCAGCACGGCTTCGCCGTCCGCGTCCTGCCCTACCATCCGGACCTGGCCAACCCGTTCGAGCCGGGACTGGTCTGCTGGGGGTAAGAGCCAGCGTGCCCTCGCACGCCGCAACGTTTTCGCACGCATTCCCAACCCGGGATGGCGAGGCTGCTGCCGGGCCGCCGCCTGGTCTACCGCACTTCGTAGCAGAAGAGCAGTTCCTGATCGCGCAGGTACAGGCGTCCGTTGACGATCACGGGGATGGCCCAGATCTTGGCGGCACTGCTGGTACGGCGCGTCTCTGGAGTCTTGGACTTCTCCGGAATGTTGAAGCGGCCTGACTCTTGCCATTGCTTGGTGCTGGCCTCGAGCAATACCGCGGTTCCCTCGTCGCTATAGAGATACAGCTTGCCGTCGGCGGCGGTGATGGCGCCGCTGGTGCAGTCGAGCTTGTTGCGGTTCTTCCAGGCAATCTCGCCGGTCTTGAAGTTCTGGCAAACCCAGCCAAGCACTTCCGAATGTCCGTAAATGTGATCGCCGACCAGCACCACGCCGCCGTGCGTGTTCTTGACGGTCCGCTGCAGTTGCTTGGGGTAGACTTCCTTGGCCTTGACGCCGCTGCCCTTGGCACTGAGTTCGAAGAGGTGGCAGCCGGCGCCGTAGCCCGACGTGGCATATACGAGGTTGTCACGGACGACGGGGGTCGGCGCGATCGCGTAGCTGGATCGCTTGAAGATCGGCTCCGTCCAGAGCAGCTTACCAGACTTGGCGGCGAAGCCCGAGATGAAACCTGCCTCGGGCACGCTCGTATAACTCGTTTGAATGTACTGACGCACGCCGCCGGCCTCGCTTACGACGACCGAGGAATAGGGCGCCTTGTTGGTCAGTTCCTTGCTTTGCCAGACGAGCTTGCCCGATTTCTTGTCCAGAGCGGCCAGCGTGCCCTTTTCGCCGCCCGGAGTGCAGATCAGCAGCTCGCCGTCGACGAGCGGCGACTCGCTAAAGCCCCACTCGGTCATCATCTCGCCGCCGAAGTCCTTGGTGAGGTTCTTGCGCCAGACTTCGGCGCGCTTGGGGATATCGAAGCACACCAGGTCGCCGTAGCCGCCTAGGACGTAAACGCGATCGCCGTCGATGGTAGGCGTGCTGCGCGGCCCGTCACCCCAGGTGTTGCCGTCGAAGGTGAACATGTCACCGACCCTGGCGCTCCATTCTTCCTTGCCGGACCTGGCATCGAGAACGATGAGGTACGTGGCATCTTTGCGGCTGCCAAGCATGTACAGCCTGTCGCCGACGATGGACGGACTTGAAAACCCAAGCCCCATCGTCTTGTTGGCCCAGGCGAGCTTGGGGCCGTCCTTCGGCCAGGTCTTGAGCAGTCCGGTCTCCTTCGAGACGTTGGTGCGATCGGGACCTCGCCACTGCGGCCAGTCCAGGGCCAACGCCGTGGACGCTGCAACCAGCAAAACGGTCGTCACGCTCGTCAGCAACACGCTTGATTTCATGGGAAGCCTCGGAAGAATGTTCAATTCAGTATAGCAGGGGGTGCGCGACCGCCAACGCCAGGCGGCCGCCGCGCGGACGGAGCGAACTCGGACCTCAGCGGTCGGCGGCACGTGCGGTGAACGACTCCGGGAACTCAGCCTTGGCGATGACGATCACGCCCTGGTCGGTCATCTGGAAGCCACGCTGCCGGTCGTGGTCGGCGTTGAAGCCGATGGTGGTGTGCGGTGGGATTTTCACGTCCTTGTCGATGATGGCACGGCGGATCCGGCAATGCCGGCCCACATCCACGCCGTCCAGCAGGATGGAACTCTCGACATAGGAGTAGCTGTTGACGCGAACGTTTGGCGACAGCACGCTGCGGCGGACGTGCCCGCCGCTGATGATGCAGCCCTGGCAGACCATGCTGTCGTGGGCCTCGCCGCGGCGGGCGCCTTCGCCGCCGCCGGGATCGCTGAACACGAACTTCGGCGGCGGCAGTTGCGGCTGGTGCGTCCGGATCGGCCAGTCCTGGTCGTACAGGTTCAGCACCGGGTCCACGTCCACCAGGTCCATGTTTGCCTGGTAGTACGCGTCCAGCGTACCGACATCGCGCCAGTACGGCGTGGCCTTGCGATTCTTGTCCAGGAAGCGAAACGCATAAACCTTGTGCGAGTCGATGATGTTGGGAATGATATTGCGGCCGAAATCATGGTCGCTGTCGGCGCGCGTGGCATCCTGGCACAGCAACTCGTACATGGGCCGGGCCGTGAACACGTAGATGCCCATCGAGGCCAGAAAGTGCTCATTGTCGCCCGGAATCGGAATGGCTTGTTTCGGCTTCTCCTGGAAGCCCATGATGCGATCCTCGGCATCCACCTGGACCGCGCCGAAATGAATGCTCTGGCTGACGTGCACCGGCAGGCAACCCACGGTCAAATCGGCGCCGCGCTTCAGGTGCGAGTCGATCATTGCCGCGTAGTCCATCTTGTAAATGTGGTCGCCGGCCAGGATGAGGACATACTTCGGGTCGGCCTTCTCGATGCTGTAGATGTTCTGGTAGATGGCGTCTGCGGTCCCCTTGTACCAGTGCTCGTCGATGCGCTGCTGCGGCGGCAGGACTTCGATGTACTCGTTCAACTCGCGTGACAGAAAGCTCCAGCCGGCGCCGATGTGGCGATCGAGGCTGCGAGCCTTGTATTGCGTCAATACCAGGATGCGGCGCAGGTCGCTGTTGATGCAATTGGAAAGCGTGAAGTCGATGATGCGATACAACCCGCCGAAGGGCACGGCCGGCTTGGCCCGATCACGCGTCAGCGGTTCCAGCCGCGTTCCCTTGCCTCCCGCCAGGATCAATGTCAACACGTCCTTCACAATCGCAATCTCCTTGGTCCGTGACGAACGCCGTCGTTACTACGATTCTCCGCGCCCACCCGCCGCATGGCAACCCAAAAATCCCTGTGAGCCCCGCGGCGGATTCTATCCCGCGGCTTCGACCGCGAACAGATGACACCCCCACGCCGGCAGATCGATGTAAAGCCCGCGCGAGGCCAGCTCGTTGCCGTCACGCTCGTAGCAGGTATCGCTCAGCAGATCGTGCAGCCGCAGTTTTCCGCCGGCGATGTCGGTGAACGCCGGCGTCACGAAGCATTGCGACGGGTTGGCGGCGAAGTTGACCGCCACCAGCAGACGCGCGCCGTCCCCTTGCCAGGAATAGGCGATGAAGTCGTCCCACGTCCAGTTGTCCTGCCAGGCCGGGCGACATTCCAGCAACTGCCAGTGTCCGTCGCGCAGTTCGGGACGGCGCAGCACCGCCAGCAGGCGATCGTAGAACTGCTTGAGCGCCGCCTCGACCGGCTCGTCCGGGCCGCGAACCAGGTGAACCGCGATCTGTTTCTTGAAGCCCTCGAGTTGCCCTTGATGCAGGAGGCGCATGCCCGGCGACAGAAACGTGAGCACGGCAGCGGCCTGGTGCTTGCCGGATGGAAAGACGGCTGCGGCACGCGGCTCATCGTGGTTTTCCAGAAAGCGCGCCAGCCTGTGCTGGTAGTCCAGGCCCGCGCGCAGATGGTCGCGCACCGGCCTCGGCTTGCCCTCGCGCAGCCGATCGTACAACCGCTTGTCGTAGGCAAAGTCAAAGCCCTGCTGTTGCAGGTTCCATTCCAGGTCCCAGTAAACCTCCGCGAGGAACAGAAAGTCCGGCGACTGCTGGCGCACCGCGGAGATCGCTCTTGGCCAGAACGGCTCGCAGCGGATGCCCCAGGTGCGCTGAAAAACCTCCGGCAGCACCAGCATTGCCATGTCGCAGCGGACGCCGTCACACTTGCTGGCCACTCCGGTCAGTTCGGCCAGCATCGCGTCCTGCAGCTTCGGGTTGCCATGGTTCAGCTGCAACGAGTCCGGCCAGCCGGGGAAGTACGGATCCCGTCCATGGGCAAGGATCAAGTCCCCATGGCTGGTGCGGACGCGGCAGAAGTTGGCCGGCTCGCCGGCCAGATCCGCCGCCGTGCCGGGAATGAAATAGTCCAGGTTCGACTCGGTCCACGGATGGTCGAGTGCGACATGATTGGGGACATAGTCAAGCACGAGACGCAATCCGCGCTGCTTGAGCCGTTCGCGCAGGCGTGCCAGAGCCGCGTCTCCTCCCATGCTTGCTGGCACCGAGTAGGCGCAGATCGCGAAACCGGAGCCGCCGATGTCATCGTCACGCAGGTCGGGCAGGGTCTCGACGAAGCCCTGCCGCCAGGACGTGTTGTTGCGCGATACCTTCTGCCCGGCGAGACCGGTCTGCCACACACTCAGGAACCAGACCCAGTCAAACCCCAGGCCGGCGAGCCGATCCAGTTCGGCGTCCGGAACATCGTCGAGCGTCGCCGGCCGGCCAAGCGATTTGCCCAGGGCCGTCAACCAGACGCGTGTATTGACCTGATAGAGAGCGGGGTAGAGAGGTTTTTTCATGACAGGAAAGACCCGGCACCGCAGTTTGCTTCTTTACTTCTTTCCGCAGGCATGGGGGTATCATAGCGACCGTGGACCGCCAGCGACACAGCGGTGTCAGATCTGCTGCAGGTCCTGCGTGCGCGGCAGGTCGTCGAGCCCCTTCAAGTCGAACAGTTCCAGAAAGCGCTGGGTAGTGCCGTAGGAAACTTCCTTGGCGGCCGCGTCGCCGCGATGACTTGCCTCGATCAAGCCGCGGCGCACCAGTTGCCGAAGCAAGTGGGCGGAATCAGCGCCGCGCAAGGCATCGACTTCGAGTCGCGTGATCGGCTGGCGGTATGCGACCAGGGAAAGCACGTCGAGCACGGCTGTGGACAGGCGTGCCTCGCGGACGCCGCCATAAAGCTTGTCGACGACGTCGCGGAATTGCGGCCGCAATGTCAGCACGTGGCCGTCGCCGCGCGGCACGATCGCGTAGGGCCGGCCCTGGCGGCGATAGTCGCGGTTGAGGTCGGCGATGGCCTGATGATACTGCGCCGGCGCCAGTCCGCGAACCGTGTCGCACGCACGCTCGGCCGTCAAAGGTTCGCCGCCGACGAACAGCAGAGCTTCGATGATCTGCCGCGGCTCCGGCGGCGCCGCGGCGGTGTCTTCATGTGCCGGCGTCGCGCCGGCCGCGGCACCATCCACCTCCCATGTCTGATTCAGATACGTGTCATTCAGGTTGTCAGCCATGACTGGGTCCTTGCAAGGCTCGACGCTTGCTAACGCGTCGGGCTCTGCGCCTCAATGATGCGGCAAGAAGAACACGCCGGTGATGAACGTGCCGGCCCATAATACGCTGAAGATGATCGCCAGGGCAATGTGGGCCGTGCGCTTGTGCCTTAGCCCGGTGAACAGCATGAACGGCAACAGCAAGGCCGCGGGCATGGAGAACATCAGGTGGGTGTTCAGGGCGCCTGTGGCCTGGCGAGCAGCGATGAACTCGTCGAACATCTGCGGTTCCAGCACGCGCGCGATGACTTCCAGCCCGCCCAGCGCGGCCAGCGTGAGGACGAAGAAGACCATGTTGATCCGGCCATGCAGCCGGTAGTTGCCGCGCGCCAGCGCTACCAGCGACGCCAGCAGCAGCACCGTGACCGCGATCACGGCGACCTTCAACGACATCATGACGATTTCAGGCGCCAGCAACGCAAGTCTCCGTTCCGGGGCAGATGGTCCTGTTCGCTTCCTCGGAACTCACCTGAATTCCGCGCCGGCGCACGACGAGTGCATTTTATGGAACGCCGCCGCTCGCGTGATGATGCCCAGGATTGCGCGCGTCGTTTCACGATGGCAATTCTTGTGGCCTCGTGGGATAATCTCCGCTGTCTCGACCACCCTTTCACAGGGCCTGCCCATGAAACCCCTGGCGCGAATTCTTCTTGTTGTCGCGGTGGCAAGTCTGGCCGTCGAATGGGCCGAGGCACAGCGGCCCGCCTTCGATCTGCAAAAGCCGGCCTGGCGACGGGCGACGATGCTGTTCAAGTGGGAGATTGCCGGCGTCGATGAGGTCGAGAGGGAACTCAAGCCATTGATTGACCAAGCGCTTGTTCGGCAAGACAATGAGCCAGTTCTTCCTGGGTTGATTCCAATCGTTCGCAAGGGAATGGTCTTATTCCGAGGCTATGCTAGCGCTGACATCACTGCGGTGTATGCCCAGAATGTGCGAGAGGGCGGCAAGCAAGTCGCTGCAGGTGGCGACACCGCCTGGCGATCGGTCGAATTCAGCAACAGCCTCAGGAGTTGGCACAAATCCTTCCCGCGGATAATGAAACGAACGATTGAAGACTACCAGGAGGTCGGAATTGCCAGGGTGTTGATCGAAAGCGAGGCGTCCGCCACGCTGATCGCAGGTGAATCTCTCCTTTATGCTGTCGATGCCGTCCCCATACCCGTGCCAACCTGGGTTTTGGATCTTTCCGAAAATCGATTGGTCCGGCCCTTGTTTCGTCAGAACACGCTGCACAGCTTTGATCAAACTTCTGGATTGCATAAATGGTGGCTGGGCCAAGTGGAAGGGCTCTTCAAGAGCCAATTCGCCCACAATCATTTTCTTGGGCCACCAATCATGTCTGAGAAGCACTTGTGGATTCTCGCCGAAGATGCAATTGGCCGAATCCAACTGATTCGCATCGACCCGACCAAAAGGAACAAGAATTACGAGCCTGAAGTTGAGGCGCCATTTCTCGAGTTGTTAAAGGTTTCGGCAGATGAAAGGTACACGGTCAGTTTTCAACGGCAAGTGTGTCCTGCTCGCATGGCGTTCAAGGATGGCATATTGGTTTGCCAAACACATGCCGGGTCGATCTGCGGAGTGGACTCGGAGAAGAATCGACAGATCTGGAAGCACCGGTACACCCAACCAGCGGTTAAGCCTCGAAGAAACCAAAAAGAGCATCTGCTCGACCTCGATGCCGCACGCCAATGGCAAGTTTCTGCCTGGCGTTATCCCGCCCCGCATCTCGCCGCCGGCAAGCTTATCTTCACGGCCCCGGACGATCCGCGCGTTCAGTGTCTCCAGGTCAAGGACGGCAAGCCGCTATGGACGGCGAAGAAGGATGGCGACCTGTACCTGGCCGGCGTCTTCGGCGACAAGGTGCTGCTGGTCGGCGGCAAGGAGTGCCGGGCGCTCAATCTCACCGACGGCAAGGAAGCATGGCGCCTCAAGACCGGCGTCCCCTCCGGCAAGGGAGCGGCCGACGGCGGCAGCTACTATCTCCCGCTCCGCAAGGGCGAGAAAGGCAAGGCGGAAGTGTGCGTCATCGACATCGCCGCCGGCAAGATCGCCCGCCGCCTACCCACGCCGGACAACGAACCGCTCGGCAACCTCGTGTTCCACGAGAACCTGCTGATCTCGCAATCAGCCACGGTCATCATGGCGTTCAACCGGAAACGGTAACATCTATGGCGTCTTCGACAAACGGACGACCTGACCCGGGAATCCCACGCCAGGCTTCATTTCCACCTCCTGTTTCGGTCCCCGAAATTCAACATCAAGGTACTCCAGGAATCCAGCGAAGCCTAGAAGTGGAAAACGCAATCGAATATTGACGAAGCCCACGATGCCCGTCCATTCAAGCGCTTCCAATACGCCATCGGTGACGCGAATCTGCACCGTTCGATAGCGGCATTGGACAGGCTGTGTGCGTCCGACCAAACGCACATCGTGCCGAGGCGCGTTCGTCAAATCGATGCCTATTGCCGATGCGACCCATTCCTCACAAATAGTTTCATCGGCGCCTGTGTCAAGCTGCCCGTCCATGAGCCACGATGCTGCCGGTCCGGACATGCGAACGGGAATGACCGGGCGACTACGCGCGAACCGCCCACCAAGCGCCGGAATAGGTCGCTGCACTGGATAGGAGAGATACGAGAATCTCATTCATCCACTCCGCCGCCGACAATTGCTTCATCAGCCAGTGGAATGGACGACAAGACGCATTCGCTTGGCTCGAAACCGGAACTCTTGACCGCAGCAATGAGCTGCAAGGGATCCTCTGAGCTGGCAATGATCCTGGTCCCATCGGGACTCCAAGCCACATACTTGCCGGCATGCATCTGAATCTCTGCCGTCGTGACTCGTCCCCGATTGCCCAGGAATTCGCGCATGTCCATGTGACTTTCCCTACCAATCTACAGTGCATTCTTTCCGGAATCTTTACCGCAGTCAAGCGAAGCGCGGCTTGTGCGTCACAGCACGCCGCGTCCGAAGTTCGCCGCGTGTCCGCCCGGCACGGGCCGGCCGGCACGCAACAGCCGCCAGCGCTCGCGCACCTGCGCCGGCTCGTAAGGACGGTAGATGAAGTCAGCGCGCAGCGACCTTGCTCCCGCGCGAGCCAGTGTGCCGAGATGCGGCGACAGGGAGAACGGCCCCTGGTTGAGCACGATCGTGCGGCAATGATAGTCGAGCGCGGTCACGCGCTCGCCGTGGCTCGACACCATCTCCATGCTCTCGAAGCGGCAGTTCGCCTTGCCGGGGCAGCCGCCGATCAGGTTGGCATACGCGCACGACTCGGCCAGGAATAACGGCGTGTCCTGATGGACGATGACGACGGCTCGTGGACCGAAGTCAGCCAGCAACGGCTTCATGTTCGCCAGCCCATCCTCCGGCGATAGCGCGAAACGCTCAACGCCCATCTTGATGAGCTGCAAGGCGGCCAGGCGGTTGAGAACGTACAGCGACCAGTCGGCGGAAAGCGATAGGCCGTCGAGCGGTGCGAGAAAGCTCCACGCTGACAGGTTGCCCGCTTCCCAGCGCGTCCAGCCGGCCGATCGCAGCCGCGCGATCTTGTGCACGATCCCCGCTTCTTCCCACTTCCGCGTCAACGGCGGCAGGGCGAGACGGATCCGCTCGCGACCGAACGTTCGGCCCAGCTCTTCCAGCCGGTCGTGGAGGATAGTCGGATGATCGCGCGCGATATCGACAATGACTTCCTCGACGCCGTCCCAGTCGCTCGTCTCGAATGCATCCACATAGCCGACGCGATCCACCTTGATGGACCATCTCGTAGGGCAAGCGGCCTCGCTTGCCCGGCCGGGGGCCTGGCCTTGCATAGTGGACATCGGTCGCACAAGCGAGGCCGCTTGTGCTACGGCGGCGCCTCGCGCCTGGCGCAGCGATTCTTCCAGACCGGCTGTCAGCTCGCGGCGTAGCTGGTTGATGCGTGATACGGGCACGAACCGGCCGTCCGGGTTGTGGAGTTCGCACGACTCCAGCGACAGCGCGGTGTCGCCCAGCTTGTCGAAGGCGCCGCGAAACGCTGTGTCCATGGCAACGGCATCGCGGGCAGGACCGAATGGACCGGGCAGCGACCGGCGACATTCGATTCCGGCCTCGCGCTCATGACGCGGCGCGATCCGGCCAACGACGACCAGTTCCGCCTCCGTCAGCGTTCCCCGGATATCCAGACCGCGGCGCGGGCGAAACTGTCCCGCCTTCGGCCGCTGATAGCGATACTTGCGCTTTACTTCCTGCGACGAAGAGCAATAGACGACAGCCCCCGCCGGGATAGGCGGATGCTCGATCGGCAAGCCGACCTCGACCCATGACGCGGCCGGCGCGGCGAAGACTTCTTTCCCCGGCGCGCCCTGGCTCTTGCCCGCCAGCCAGAGATGATCCACCGCGAAGCCGAACGGCTTGCCGAGCACCGGCAGGTCGATCTGCAGGCCGTCATGGCGTTCCAGGGCACGGCGCGTGAAGAAGCGCAGCCGGGCCCGGCGTGTGCCTTCGTCCCGTACTCCTTCGACTTCACCAATCGGCGTGCCGCGATGTCCGACTGTGTCGCGGTCGGCCACCTCCTTGTCGCGATGCGATTGCAGGAACAGCCGCGTCCACGGGCGGCTGAAAACCGATTGCAGCTCGGCCTCGCGCTCCGTGCGCTCCGCTGCATCGAGAGTGCCGTCAAGCAGCCGGCGATAGTAATCGGTGGTGGTGGCCACGTAGAGCGGGCTCTTCTTCCGCCCCTCGATCTTGAAGCACGACACGCCGGCCGAGCGCAGCGACGGCAGGAAATCGGCCAGCGCCAGGTCCTTCATCGAAAAGGGAAAGCCACGCGACGGATCGCGTTTCACCGGGCTGCCGTCGCGCAGCGTCGCCGGCGCGCCCACGACATCGTGCGAATCGCGGCAGGAGTAGGCGCACTTGCCGCGGTTGCCGCTGCGGCCCAGCGTCTGCGACGAGTACAGGCACAGCCCGCTGTACGAGTAGCACAGGGCGCCGTGGATGAACACTTCCGTCTCGACGCCGGCCGTGCGCGTGATGTCGTCCACTTCCTCGAAGGTCAGCTCGCGAGCCAGGACCACGCGCGCGAAGCCGAGCTGCCGCAGCGCTTCCGCGCCGGCGCGGTTGTGTACGGCGAGCTGCGTGCTGGCGTGCAGTTCCAGCTGTGGAAAATGCTTGCGAACAAGATGATAGACGCTGAGGTCCTGGATGATGAGCGCATCCACGCCGATGTCGGCAGCGGCGGCCACGGCCTCGATCAGCTCGGCCACCTCATCCTGGCGAATGAGCGTGTTGATCGTGACGAAGACGCGGCGGCGCGGCTGCAAGCTGTGCGCGAACGCCGTCACCTCCGCCAGCTCGTCGAGCGTGAAGTTCTCCGCCTCGGCCCGGGCCGAGAACTTCTTGAGGCCCAGGTAGATGGCATCGGCCCCGTAGTGAAAGGCGGCGAACGCCGCCTCCGGCCCGCCGGCGGGGGCAAGCAGTTCCACAGGCCGCGTCGCGTTACCGAGATCGAGCGCGATCTCCGGCACAAGCGCCGACGGATCGGCGGCGCCATACTCGCCCTGCGGCAACACCGGCTCCGGCGCTTCGAGAGCCGTTGCCGGCGACCACTCATGCCACGCGGGCGCGGCCACTGGCTCGGAGCGCGGCAGCAACGGTAAATTGACGAGACCTTCTTTCATTCTGATACTCTATAACGCAACGATGCAAATCAAAACCCTGCATTCCTGGGACCTGACGCCGACGGAGGCGGTGGCGCTGCAGCGCGAGCTGGCGGGCCGGGTGGACACGCGCACGCCGCTGGGCCATTGCGCACTGGTGGCGGGCGCGGATATTTCTTACGAGCGGTTCTCGCCGGTGTTTTACGCCGCTGTCGTCGTCGTGCGCGTCGCCGACGGCGCCGTCGTCGAGACGCAGACGGCCATCCGCGAATCGCCGTTCCCCTATGTGCCGGGACTGCTATCCGTCCGCGAAGGGCCGGCCGTGCTCGAGGCATTCGCGAAACTCAGGACGATACCGGACGCCGTCATGTTCGACGGCCAGGGTTATGCCCATCCGCGCCGCATCGGCCTGGCTTGCCACATGGGGCTATGGCTCAACTTGCCGACGCTGGGCTGTGCGAAGAGCTTGCTCGTCGGGCAAGCCCGCGTTCCGGGGCCGAGGCCGGGAGCGATGACGTCGCTGCGCGACGGCAAGGACACGATCGGCAAGGCAGTGCGCACGCGCCGCGGCATCAAGCCCGTATACGTTTCGGCCGGGCACAAGATCGATCTGGCAAGTGCGGTACGGCTGGTATTGAAGTGCTGCCGCGGCTACCGCCTGCCGGAGCCCACTCGCCAGGCGCACCTGTGCGTCAATTCACTGCGGCGGGCAGCGTGGATTCCCTGACCGACACTACGGCTGGCAAAGCGGCGGGTCGGCGACGTGCCGTTGACGTATCGTGTTCCGCCATGAATGCCTCGAGCGTCTGCTTCCAGGAGCAGGCCAGGGCGATCTGCGCACAGCGCTCCTGGAACTGGGCCGGCGCTTTGCTGCTCTCAATAATGCACTGAAGGAGGAGACTCGCCCCGCGACAGATCAGTTCGGCGAGCTGCGCACGGACCACCAGACGTGCCAGGACATCCTGCGCCGGCACTGATCGGCGTGCCGGAGTTGCAATGGGTGTCGCACATCGAGCACTTTTGCCAGACCGGTCATGTGTGCACGGTTACACTGGAGGAGTTGGGCGCGGCGTGAGTGATCCCTGATGAAATGACGATCCGCCGCTTTCGTCGCACATGGCTTTCGAGTATAATCGCCATCAATCGAAGCTGCGCCGCCAACGTAGCACGGAATTCCGATGCCGTGCGATATGCACGCAGGGAAACAGAATTCCGTGCTACATTCGCCGTGCAGCCCTCATTAGGAAGCGTTTCGCCATGCCGTTACGGGACCACTTTCGGCCGCCGCTCGATGACCGGCATCGCTGGGATGCGGTGCATGGCCAATGGCCGGCCATGATCGTGTTGCAGCTCTTTCCGTTGCTCCCAGATGGCTACGAAGCTGCGCCGCGCGTCCACCTTGGGTCCTCCTTCGAGATTGACATCGCGGCATTTGAAACTGAAGTTACCGGCCGAGACCTGGCAACGACGGGGCACGCCGGCTCAGCCATTGCGCTTGAAGCTCCTCCCAAGCCAACCCTTACCGTCGAAACCGACCTGCCTGACCAGGACGAATACGAGGTCCGCGTCTAGGACGCCAGGCGCGGCCAGCGCCTCGTCGCGGCCATCGAGATTGTGAGCCCAGGCAACAAGGATCGGCCGGAACATCGCGTGGCGTTCGTGGCCAAGTGTTTGGCCTTGCTGCAACAGCAAGTGAGCGTCTCCATTGTCGATCTCGTGACCATTCGGGACTTCAACCTTTACGCGGAACTGCTCGCTCAGATCGGCCGAACGGACCCATCCCTGAACGGGCAGCCACCGTCGCTTTATGCTGTCACTTGCCGGACGCGCGCTGCCGGCAACGTGAAGCTGCTCGACGCGTGGACTTACACATTCGAAGTCGGCCAATCCTTGCCGCGGCTGCCAATCTGGTTGGCCGACGATCAGATGATCTTCCTGGACCTCGACGCCAGCTACGAAGAAACCTGTCGGGTACTGCACATCGCTTGATTCGCGTGTCGGAAAAGGATAATGCCCGTGAGCGGATTTCGACAGTCCTGGTCGCAACGGCAAGACGCGCCTCTCTCGGCAGCGCTGCCATTGATCTGGGCGCTGGCGTGCTTGTTCTGGCTGGCGCCGCGCTCTGTCGAGTCCATTCGCGTGCTCCGGTTCACTGCCGGGACAGCGGCACTCGCGGCCGGCGTGCTCATTCTCCTGCTGCCCGCGTGGCGGTGGCGCATCTGGGTCGCCTGGCTCGTGGCAGGGGCCGCGTTCGGCGTCGCCGAGTGGTGGCTCAGCGGCTCGCTGGGCGCGCTGGTGCTGTTCCTGGTCGCCGCCGGGCATTTTTGGTGGGACGAACGCTATATCCGCGATGAAAGAGAAGAACCCATTTCTTCACGCCCAACGACCGTCGCGGAAGCGGTCGCGCGCGGCGACGATCATGAGCTGTGCGGCGCTGCGTATGATGCGGTTGTCAAAAAGCACGGCGGCGATCTCAACGCCGCCGATCTGACAAGAGTAGAACAGGCCTTCCTGTTGCCCTATCACGCGCTGGGCATCATCGAGAACGGCGGGTTCAACTACCTCTTCGAGGGGGACTTCGCCGGGGATACGTACTTTCACCTCACCGCGGCGGCGTTCGAGACCATCGGCGCCGACGATGCCGCTGCCGCGTTTCGCAAGGCGCTGGCACTTTTCCCTGACTCGAAGCCGCCGATCGACATCGACGAACGTCTGCGCATCTATCGCCAGGGAACGGGCAGGCTGAGGCATGAAATCGATGCGCAGTTCTGGGATGCCGGCAAGGAGGTAACCAGCAAGCTGGCCACCTACATTCGGGCGCATCAAGACATATTCGCAAAAGGCAAATCGGCTCGCGCCCGGAGATCGGCCAAACGGCCGGTCAAGCCGGCGCCATCCCGGACCGGCCTGGACATTGAACAGTTGCCGCACTGGGCGCGCGTGGCCTTTGCCGTACGCTGCGCTCGGTTGGTACAGCCGCTCTTTCTTGAGAGCTGGCCGAATGTTCGACCGGAGAGGTGCGATGCCGTGGCGCAGGCCATCATGCTTGCCGAGCAATCGGCGGCCGCCGGTTACCGCATGCCCGACCTCAAGGACGCGATCATGCAGGCGACCATTGTCGCCGGCGCGGCACTGATGGCTCTGTACGGCTCTCCGAAAGAGGATGATGAACCACTGCCGCCGGACGGCAACGCCGGCACGGTTGCTTCGCAAGTCGCCAAGGTCGCGGAGAACGCGGCGCGGGCCGCCGCTGCGGCGCCGGCCGAATCGGTTGAACCGACTCGGGCGGCAGTGTCGTTTGCGCGCGATCTTGTCGGGGCGGCCAGCGAACTGCAGCGCACCTTTGACGACGACTTTGGCCATCTGTGCGATCTCGCCATCGTGAAGGGTTGGACGGATCAGACGCCGGTGCTGACGAGTGTCTGGCGGACAAATTAGCCCGCCGCTCCGCGGCGGGATTGCCGCGCCGAGCGGCGGCTGCCGACGCAAGCTGCGTCGGCTACGTCAGCGTCCCACCAGCACTCCCTCGTGCTTGCCGTTTCGTGTCACTGAGGGCGGCGCGTCGTGTTCCGCCAGGAACGCTTCGTGCGTTTGCTTCCAGAAGCAGGCCAGGGCGATCTGGGCACAGCGCTCCTGGAACTGGGCCGGCGTTTCGCGCAGCTCCGGGTAGCGGTCGATGAAGTCGAGCATCTCGGCGTACGGCTCCGGGTACTCGCGGAGGATGCGGCGGGCCATGCGCTTCTTGTCGTCGGCTTCCATGCAGGTCAGCTCGACCGCCTTGTCGATGCGGCCTGGGCGCGTGGAGATGAACTCCTCGCGACCGTCGGGCAGCTTGCGCGGCTGGCCGAGCGCAGCGTCAATCTTGCCGATGTCGTTGGTCGTGATGATCGTGAATATGCCGTCGGCACGCTCGACGCCATCCAGACAGTTGAGCAAGCAGTCGAAGGTCAACGGCGCATGGTCGCCCTTGTCGTCCTCCTTGCGTGGCGGCATCAGGAACGACATCCCCATGTTGCGGCGGGCCACGTTCTCACGCCCGTGGAACACGTTGTCGATGTCCTCGATGAGGGCGATGCACGGGACGTTGACTTGCATGTCGGTCCAGGTCTTCATCAGCTCGAAGTTGGACATCTGCGCCAGATTGAAGACGTAGATCGGCATGTTCAGGTCTTCGGCGAAGGCGCGGGCCAGCGCGGTCTTGCCGGTGCCGGGCGGGCCGTAGAGCAGCCAGCCGCGCTTCCAGGGAATGCCCTTGGCGCGATACCAGTCGCGGTGTGAGCGCCACAGCTCGATCTCGTGGATGAGCTTCTTGATGCGCTCCGGGAAGATCAGGTTGTTGAGCGCGCCCCCCTCGTTGAGCGGCGCCTTGCCGAGCTGATCCGGCGAGTGCGACAGCAGGCGATAGTATTTCTGCCGATACCAGGGCAGGCCGTTGGCGCCGGTGTCCCAGCTATCCTCCGGCTCGGTGCGCGGCGGCACGTGGTGGATGACAAAGCGGTTCTTCGTCTGCTCCTCGGCGTTGTTCACCTCCCAGGTGAGGTGGTTGGACTCGTCGCAGGCATTCCGCAACAGCCCTTCGATATCGAGCGTGCCGCGCAGGAAGGTGATGGTCGAGTAGATCTTGATCGGCCCGCCGCCGGACGAGTCCTGATTCTGCTGATTGCCGCGCGGCTTCCTCTCCTGGGAATTGGTGAACAGGAAGGGCCACCAGCCGTTCCAGAAGACGACGCTGCGGTTGCCGAACTGCTCGTAGGGGACGAGGCCATAGCGGCCGTCGCGATAGTGCTCGAAGTCGGCCCCGTACATGCTGTCGTAGTTGCGGTAGCGGCGGAAATGGCTGACCAGGTAAGCGATGAGCGCCTGATGGGCGGCCTCGCTCGGGATCTCGACCCGGCGAACGAGCAAGCCTACCAGCCGCCACGCGAAGCCTTTGAGGTATTCCCAGCAGGCGACGAGCACGCCGACAGCGGCCCCGCCCAGGGCCAGGTTGCGCAGATCCATGTTCCTCTCCAATCCAAGGGACTTGATGCCGTTCCACGCCAGCCACAGGACGACACGATATCGACTGGCCAAGTTCGCGAGTCGATCGCCTGGCGTTGCTGATGGGAACAGCAGGTCACAGCGCTCTCCCCTTGGTTTGGTGAGGGTCTGCGCATTCAAAGGGTGGCGGGAGAAAGCACCGCCCGCGCAGAGATAGACTCCCTCTCAAGGCATTGTACCGCCCGCGTCAAGGGCTCACAGTCGGGGTTCGGGACATCACCCCAGTTCGCCGGGCCTGTGCCGATTTCTCAGCCTAGCACTCGGGTTCTTAATCTGGGTCAAGTCTTACTCGCGTTTTGCCTGGTTCTCGGAATTCGCCGTACCGCGTCGTTCTTCCGCTGCCTCCCAGCTTTGCCAGGTGCCGATAATCTCTCCAGCGGGTCGGATCAACCGAGTTCGAGCTGCTGAGACACGAGGAACATCATGGCAAGGATCGGACCGTTTCAAGGGAGGCGAGGGCAGGCTACGGTCTTGCTCGTTGGTTCATTCTTGTTGCTGGTCGAGCGCGCGATCGCCCAGGTCCCCGCTACCATTCAACCCTCGCCAGCCTTGCCAGCCAGGGAACTACCCTCAGCGCCTAACGACGCGATTTTTCAGATCCCGGCCGATCTCAAGCTGCAGGAACCTACGCTCGCCATCCAGGATGAACCTGCCGACCGGGCCGACGGAGACAAAGAGGGGGGCGAAGTCAGCCAGGCGGACAAGGATGGCGACAAGGCCAAGAAGCCGGAGCGCAAGACCTTCTGGGAAACCGTGCCGCCCATTCATATCTTCCCGCGGCTGGGCAATTTCCCGATGCTGCCGTCCGGACCCGGCTATTACTCGCTGCTGGATCATTGCCGCGGCGATTTCCGGCAAGCACGGCCCAAGTTTCCGTACCCGTCCTTCGTCATCATGCCGTTTCCGTTCTTCGATGCCGATTTTCGCTACCTTGATAATCCCAAGAACCAGGAGTTCGACTGGTCCGACTGCCTGCACCGCATCCACTGCGGCGATTGCTGGCTCTTCAACACCGGCGGCGAAGTTCGCTACATGTATCAGGACCTGCCCAACTTCAACCTTTCCGGAAGAGACATCTACAAGCACCTGCTGCGCGAACGCGTCTACCTCGATTCCTGGTATCTCGATCGCTTTCGGCTCTACATGGAAATGCTCGATGCCCGCGATCTGGGTCCGTTCCCGCCCGGCCCGCTTGATAACGACACCGCCGATTTCCTCAACTTGTTCGTCGAGGTGAAGCTGTTCGACATTCAGGACAAGGGCGTGTATGCACGCGTCGGCCGGCAGGAACTGCTGTTCGGCTCGCAGCGACTGATTTCGCCGCTCGATTTCGCCAACACCAAGCGTACGTTTCAGGGTGCACGCGGCTACCGCATCGGCGAGAAGTTCGATACGGACGTCTTCTGGGTGCAGCCAGTCATTCCCGATCCGGTGCGCATGGACTGGGTCGATACCCGCGTCAACTTCGCCGGCTGGTGGAACCCTTACCGGCCTCGAAAAGGGGAGTTTCTCGACGCCTACTACCTGTTCCTGAGCAACCAGAACAACATCAACCGGCTGGGCATTCAGCTGGCGCCCACCGACGTGCATACCCTGGGCACGCGCTACGTCGGCGATAGAAATAACTGATTATGGGACGGGGAACTGATGATGCAGTTCGGCGATCAACAGGCCCGAGGCATCTTCGCCGGGGCGGCGAGCTGCGGCGGCGGCTACCACTTCAAGTGCGCTCCCTGGCGGCCGACCTTCTGGGCTTACTTCGACTATGCCAGCGGCTCCAACAATCCCGACGGCGGCAGCTTTAACACCTTCAACGAACTGTTCCCCTTCGGACACTACTACCTTGGCTGGGCCGACCTGATTGGGAGGCGCAACATCTTTGACGGCAACTGTCACCTGTTCTTGTATCCGACGAACTGGACGCAGATCTGGCTGGCGTATCATCACTTCTGGCTGGCCAGCCCGCGCGACGCACTGTACAACGCGGCCGGCATCCCCAGCCGTCGCGATCCAACCGGCGCCGCCGGCAGCAATGTCGGCAACGAAGTCGATTGCATCGTCAACTTCACGCTCAGCAAGCATCAAAACGTGATGATCGATTACAATCATTTCTTCGGTGGCCGGTTCGTTCAGCAAACCGGCGGACGAGCCGACGCGGGCACACTGTATTTCATCTATGACTTCCGCTGGTGAGCTTGATGCCGGCTTGCACGCGGACGCTGCCTGGGTTGATGACTGAAACCAAGCCGCGGCGGAGCATGGCCCCAGCCGTCTAGCTGTTCGATAGCAACATGGAGAGGTAGGCAGCGTAGATCGCCAGCAACAGGGCGCCTTCCCAGCGGTTGATGCGGCGGCCCGTGAACATCAAGGGGAAGATCAACACGGTGACAGCCAGCATCCACCAGTTGTCGCTTGCCACGATGGCGGCATCGACCGGCAACGGCATGATCGCGGCGTTGACACCCAGAACCATGAGAATGTTGAACAGGTTGGAACCAATGACATTGCCGATGGCTACCTCGTCGCGGCCGCGGTAACTCGACACCAGCGCCGTGACGGCTTCCGGCAGTCCGGTGCCCGCCGACACGATCGTCAGGGCGATGACGCGCTCGGACACGCCGGCAATCCGTGCGACTTCGACGGCGCCGAGCACGGTGGCCTGGGATCCGGCCGCAAGAAGCGCGACGCCGGCCGCGATGTAGAACAGGCTCACCCGTGCGTGCGGCGTACGCTGGCCCAGGGACAGATCCTTGACCTCGCCGGCGTATTCCTTCGCCTCGGCCGCAGTCATCTCTTGCCGAACCAGGGCGACCAGATAGACGGTGAAACCGATGTAGACGGCCACGAGAAGTGATGCATCGACTCTGTTGATCAGTCCATCCTGGCACACGGCAACGCACATGAGCGTCACCAGCGCCAGCACAGGGTATTCCAACTTGATCGTGTTGCCGGTGATGATGAGCGGACGAACGAGGGCGCTCAGTCCAAGGATGAAAGCGATGTTGAAGATGTTGGAGCCGACGACATTGCCTACCGAGATGTCGCTGCTGCCTCGCAGTGCGGCACTGGCACTGACGGCCAGTTCCGGAACCGAAGTGCCGGCAGCAACCACAGTCAGTCCAATGACCGCCGGCGTCAAGCGCAGCAATGTTGCCAGTCCGACGGCGCCGCACAGGAGAAGTTCGCCGCCAAAAACCAGCAGTACAATGCCCAACGCAATCAAGGCAAGCCACAAGACCATATCAAAACTATAGCAAAGCACTCAGCCGCCGTGCCGCCATCCAGTGCGGCACGGCGCCGAGCATGATTACCACGAACCGAGCAGCCGATTCGCGATCAGGTTGGCGATGGTCCACGTTCCGAGTCCGATCAGGGCGGCACCGGTCAAGTAACGGCGCAGATGCGCAGGTGTCGCCGGCTCGCCGTCGGCAGTCTCTGCATGACCTCCCCGGAACTCAAGCCAGCGTGCCAGCATCGTGACAGCCAACACTCCGAGGAAGGCCAGGTCTGCTCCGGTGAACCAGCCCTCTCCCGATTTCACGATCCCATAAGCGAGCGCGACCAGGGCGAGCGGCCCCAGCATCATCCAGCACAACCGAGCGATTATGCCGCCAAGCGACACAGCTTCATGGTTCTTCGTCATTGCAATATCTCCCTGTGTATCAAGACCTCTCATCCTGGTCCACAATGGTATTTCCGTTGCGATCAGCCCTCGTCGATCGTCGATGTTGGCTCTCCGTCATCCTCGTTCGCCAGGTCATGGTAATGCTGGCAGACCCGCGTCATCTCCAGGAGCGTGGCGAGGGGCAGCCATGTCCCCTTGTGACCGGAGATCTGCCCGATCCGCAAGGCAATGTCAGCCAGGTCCAGGAGCGCGGATAACCCCGGCGCAAGCCTGTGACCGCATGGACGGCAGACCGGCAGGCCGTCTTCGGCGCGATACAGCCTCGCTCCCGGCGTGTCGAACGCGCTGGCGCCGCCGCCGCAGACTCCGCAGCCCACCGGTGGGCATCCCTGCTCCGGCCAGAGGATCGAAAGATTCGCCACGTTGTCTCGACTCCTTGCCATGCCGGCTCTGCGTCGCGGGATCCGAAAGAATCTCAACAAGACGGAGCAGCCGCAGTGTCCGACTTGCCGATCGAATCGGCCGCTCGGGACGGGCGCCGGGCTCACGCCGAACGAAATTTAAACAAGGTGGGGTGCGCAGCACGGGCGCCAGTTGAAGGGGGCGGCAATCACCAGCCGCCGCTGGTCGTGACAAAGAGCTTCAGGTAGAGAGAATGCTCCCAAACAGGAGACTCGACCTGCGATTCAAGGATCGATCCAGAATTGTCGGCCCATTTCGCCATTTCTTCGATTGTAGGCAGGAATCTGCCGTGGGAAAAGAGCAGATTCGCAGTCGATCCCAGCTGGCCAGCGTCGATCCACACAAGCTGCTCGCAGCTGACAGACCAGTCACAATCGTTAAGAATGAATGCATGCGACTGGAAGAGCGATTAAAGGAATGGGCACGCAGTCTTGGCTTTGACCTTGTCGGCATTGCGCCGGCCGGGCCGGCGGACGGCTTCGATCGGCTCACGGACTGGCTGGAGCGAGGCTTCGCCGGCAACATGGAATACATGAGCCGCCATGCCGACGCGCGCCGGCATCCGCAGTCGATCCTGCCCGACGTGCACAGCGTCGTCATGGTCGGACTGCATTACCGGCCGGAGCAGACGCGCGAACCGCAAGCGGGGACCGGTCGGGTGGCCCGCTACGCTCGAGGGCGAGACTACCACGACGTACTGCGGGCAAGGCTCGGGAAGCTGCTGGCGTGGCTGCAAGGGCAAGTGCCGGGTTGTCGCGGCCGTTGCGTGGTCGATACCGCCCCGTTGCTGGAGCGTGACTTCGCCAGGCGGGCAGGACTGGGCTGGTTCGGCAAGAATACCATGCTCATCAACAAGCGTCTGGGGAGCTATTTCTTCCTTGGCGCCTTGCTGCTCGACCTGGAACTGCGTGCGGACACGGCTCACGTTGCCAGTCACTGCGGGACATGCACTGACTGCCTGGACGCCTGCCCGACCGGCGCGTTCGCCGGACCAGGCCAGCTGGATTCACGGCGCTGCATCAGCTATCTCACGATTGAACTCCGGGGACCGATGGCGCTGGATCTTCGGCCTGGCGTGGGCGACTGGCTGTTCGGCTGCGACGTGTGCCAGGAAGTCTGCCCGTGGAACCGAAAGGCGCCGGTGTCATCCGAGCCGGAGTGGTCGGCGCGCCCGGATCTGGAGATGCTCAGTCCCGCCGAACTGTTAACGCTTTCAGAAGCAGACTTTCGCAGGCGCTTTCGCGGCAGCGCCCTGTGGAGGGCGGGGCGCGCAGGACTGCTTCGCAATGCAGCCATCGCGCTCGGCAATATCGGCGAGGTCGCAGCGCTCCCGGAGTTGCGGCGGGCGCTTGACGATGATGATCCGACGGTTCGCGATGCCGCCCGCTGGGCCATCGAACGCATTGAATCCCTGACATCGTCACGGCAAGCCGCGCGTCCATGCGTCCATTAGGCGCGACACCCGCTGACTTGTGACGAATTCGCACGCGGTGATTCAGGCAAGATCGCCAGCCGTCTCTGGGCCATTGAAGGCGGCGCTATTCAAGAACATGTCCGTGATTAGGCAGATCAGCCGTCCGGTGGCGTTGTAGCCGTAGAAGGAAGGGAAACGGCCGTGGCCGTCCCGGGTGCGGAAGACGAAGACGTTGGCGCCGCCGACATCGTCCACCGTGACACTGGCCCACGGCCGACCGCGCTCCAGTGGGTCCGAGAGCTGATGCCTGTGTTGCTCATACTCGCCGGCCATCGCCTTGCGACGCAGCAAGCGTGCGAGCCGGTAGTCCATCAGACAGCCGCTGGCAGTGTCGACGCCGAAGCTCTCCGGAACGGCGGGCTTCCAGCGCGATGGCCTACCCTGGCGGAAACGCACCATCACCAGTGCCAGGTCGTCCGCCGTCATGGCCACGCGCAGCGGATACTCGCCCGGGCGGACGCGGATTGAGAACGGCTCGCAACCAGGGCACTGCAACGGATCGCACGCGACGATGCGTCCGGACGGAACCACCAGCGTGCCCGCGTCCTGTCTTGCCATCTCGAAGAGCCGGCCATCGACGGTCCTGAACTGGTGGCCGTCTTGAAAGGCGTCCCAGAGGGCTTGATCGGGGAGATTCATGAATAATAATGACGGTTAGCCGCGACGCGGAGTCTTCGAAGCAGAGCGCAGACAGTATCACACGCGCAAGAATCGAGCCAATGCAAGCGATACGGATCGCGCGCCGCTCGAAGACTCCTCGTTGCGGCTAAGTTCACCGCGTCTCCTTGAACATCACCTGGGCGTCGTGCATCATCAGCAGGTTGAAGAGCGGCAGGTTTTCCATCGAGGTTGCGGTCCGCTGCACGCCGGTGAACATGCGCAGGTAGTAGTTGGGCAGCATGCCGAGCGTCTCGGGGCGCTGCGGATCGACGGGAATCCAGCCGATGCCGGAGATGTAGACTTCGGCCCAGTTGTGGCTGACGATGTCGCCATGCTTGCGGTCGAGACCGGGCGGGACGCGGACCAGACCCCACACTGGACGGGCGGGGATGTCGGCGGCGCGGCACAGTCCGGCGAACAGCATCGCGTAGCCGCGGCACTCCGCAAAGCCGCGCTTGACGATCTCGTCCACCGACTTGAAGTCCACTTCCAGGAAGCTCGCCTTGTCCAGCTTGTAATCGATGTTCTTCTGCATCCAGAGCTGAATGTTTCGCACAGTCGTTAGCGGATCGGCGCCCTTGAGGCCGGTGACGGCTTTTCTGAGGACCGGGCTCTTCGGATTGATGGCGACGATCGCCCCGAGATGCGACCTGGCCTCGGCCGGCAATGGCTTGCGTGACGCCTTGGCAAGCTCCGCCTTGTAGGAATACGGCTTGAGTGTCACCTTGATCGTCAGCGGCATCGGCTCGCGGCCGGCGGGCACGATGTGCAGCACGTCGTCGGCCACGCCCTTGACCAGCCGCTTGCTCTTCACGCCGCTGATCTCATACGTCGTTTTCTGATACGGGAGTCCGGTACGCGGCAGACTCACCGTCAGGGCGCCGTTGAACACGCGGCCCTTCTTCGGATCGAGCTTGTAGAAGAGCGTGAACGTCTTGTCGATGAGCAGGTCGTCGAGCAGGTCGCCCTGGGTCACGGCGGCGGCGTCGAACTTCCGGTCCGGCGCGCGCAGGATCTTGCTGTACTCGCGGGCCTTGTCGAGGTCCTGGTTGGCATAGGCATTGAAACCGGCCAGGTAGTAGTACTTGCCCACGTCCGGCTTGAGCGCGATGGCCTGCTCGGCGTGCTTCTGGCCGTCGGCGAACTTGAAGGCCTTGAATTCCAGCTCGCTGAGGTTGCCGAGCAACTCGGCGTTCCTGGGATCGAGCTCGACCGCCTTAGCCATCAGCCGGACGGCCTGCGCGAAGTCCTTGGTCTTGGCGTATTCCATTGCCCGGGCGGCGAGGGACCTGGCGTCCTGGGTTTCCTGGGCGCGCACGGCTGATGTAAGGCATGAGAACGCGACGATGAACATGAGCCTGTGGTGCATGAATGCCACCCCAAGAAGCTAATCCCTGCCGTCCGGCGCTGGCACGTCCGGCGCTGCACGGCCATGCAGGCATCATAGTCGGTGGGTCAATCGCTTGCTAGCGGTCAGCGCGCCGTCACGGCCCGCAGGATGTCCCGCAATTCCGGCTCGTCGAGCAGTTGCAAGGCCTTGACGGGGGCGACCCAGATGCGGTCGCGGAGATCGACCTCTGGCCAGTCGTCGGCGATGTCGGTGACACGCATTTCGTAGACCGTGACGTGACAGGTGCCTCCCCATTTTTCGTAGACGTAGCTGCCGGCGGAACGGTAGCGCAGCTCGCCGGTCAGGCCGGCTTCTTCCCAGGCTTCTTGCAGAGCGGCTTCCTTGGCCGTGAAACCGGGATCGATAACGCCCTTGGGGATCACCCATCGCTTGCGGCTGCTGGAGGTGACGAGGCAGACCTTGCCGCGATGAAGGGGGATCGCGCCGGCCTGGAGGATGTGCTGGCTGGTCTTGGCCATGATGCGCATCCTACCAGGAAACCGGTCGCAATGTAAACAGATTGAGAGGCGAAACATGCAATAGACAAATGGCTGGCCACGTCTAACAATAAGTCGTGCCCTGGCGCCGCTGGCTCCTGCTGAAACAATCGTCTCAGGGGGAGTCAGGTGCGCCAGAAGAGTTCACCAACCAGGAGCGTGACATGCAGTTACGGCGGCAAGCAATGGCGAATCGGCTGACGATGACGTGGCTCGGACTGGCTCTGCTGTTCTCGGCGGGCCTGGCGGGCCGATCCTTGACCGCCGGCGACGACCCCGCAGTGGCCAGGATGAAGCGCGACATCACTTTCCTGGCATCGCCGGAATGCGAGGGGCGCGGACCGGGTACCAAGGGCATCGACAAGGCTGCCGACTACATCGTCGAGCAGTTCAAGCAAGCAGGTCTCAAGCCGGGCGGCATCAACGGTACCTTTCTCCAGCCGTTCACCGTCTCGGGCGGAGCTGAACTCGTCCAGCCCGGTCAGCTGGTCCTGCACGGTCCGCAGGGGATGCAGATCGAGTTGAAGGCTGACAGCGATTTCCAGGTCATGGGCCTGTCCGACAGCGGCATCGTCAACGGTCCGCTCGTCTTCGCCGGCTACGGCATCACGCGCAAACCTGCGCCCGGAAAAGACGACAAGAAGGGCAAGGACAAGAAAGATACGGACATCAGCTACGACGACTTTCAGGGTATCGACCTGAAGGGCAAGATCGCTGTCATCCTGCGGCATACGCCGCGCTGGACCAGCAAGGACGCAGGCTTCCCCAAGCGTGACGAGCATGCCGGACTGGAGAAGAAGCAAGCGCTGGCGGAAATCAACAACGCCGCCGCCGTGCTGTTCGTCAACGACAGCACCGAGGCAGCCGCCGGCGACAACCTGATGCCGTTCAGCTACCTGGTGAATGCGAGCCCGGGAAAGATTCCCGCCTTCCAGATCCGCCGTTCCGTTCTGGACCGCATCACGCAATCGAGCCTCGGCAAGCCGCTGGCCGACATCGAATCCGCCATTGACCGTGATTTGAAGCCCATGAGCGCCGCACTTCCCGGCTGGAAGGCGAGCATGCAGGTCCAGGTACTGCGCAAGACGATTCCGGTCAAGAACGTCATCGCCGTTGCGGAAGGCTTCGGCCCGCTGGCCAAGGAGACGGTGGTGGTGGGCGCGCATTACGATCATCTGGGTTACGGCGGCCGTGGCAGCCGCGCCGGCAACGCCGGCAAGAAGGAGATCCATCACGGCGCCGATGACAATGCCTCCGGCACGACCAGCGTGCTCGAGCTGGCCCGCCGCATCGCCCAGATGCGCGATCGCGCTGGCCGGCGCATCGTCTTCATCACCTTCAGCGCCGAGGAGATGGGCCTGCTCGGCTCGCGGCACTATTGCAACAAGGAGCCGCTGTTCCCGCTCAAGGACACCGTGGCCATGGTCAATCTCGACATGGTCGGCCGCATGAGCGAGGACCCCAAGACCAAGAAGAGCAAGCTCATCGTCGAGGGGCTGGGCACGAGCAAGGGCTTCGAGTCGCTGATCGACAAGCTCAACGCCGCCGCGGGCCTGCAGATCAGCAAAAAGAAAGGCGGCACCGGGCCGAGCGATCACGATTCGTTCTATCGCAAGGACATTCCGGTGTTCTTCTTCTGGACGGGGATGCACAAGGACTATCACAAGCCGAGCGACACGGCGGAAAAGATCAATGTGCCCGGCATGAAGCGCGTGGCCGACATGGCCGAGAAGGTAATCCTCACGCTCGCAACCGCGCCGGACCGGCCGCAATACGTCAAGGTTGCCAGCGACTTCACGACCAGCCCGGGCGGCAAGATTCCCCGGTTGGGCATCACGCCCAATTACGAGGAAGAAAAGGTCGGCGTGCTGGTGGGCGGCGTCGCCGACAAGGGCCCGGCCGCCAAGGCCGGCATCAAGGCCGGCGATCTGATTGTCGAGATTGCCGGCAAGTCGGTCAGCAACCTCAACACCTACATGGTCATCCTCGGCCAGCAAGCCCGCGGCCAGCCCGTCGCCGTTGGCGTGATGCGCGACGGCAAGAAGCTGACTTTGAAGGTGATCCCGCAGTAGTTCGCTTTGCGTTTCGCGTTTGGGACGACCTGTCAGGCAGATGGCCGGCAAACGCGAAGCGTAAACGCCTCACTTGATCTCGATCAGCGACTGCGACTTCACGACGGTGTTCTCTTCGGGAAAGGTATGAAACGACGAGATGAACAGGCAGGTCGGCCGGGCTTCGATCTCGATGCTGCCCAGTGGAGAGACGGCGAGGCGGTGATTGGGCTGGAAGTTGTGGAGCAGGCCGCGCTTGCCACCCTCGGCCAGGATTTCGTCATGGACGTGCAAGAAGATCTCCGGCGCGAGCGTCTCGACCTGGAAGCTGGTCTGGTAGTGGACGCTGCCCTCGCTGAGGTTGGCGGAGTGCTCGCCGCGGAGGCGGAAGCCGCACAGCCGGCGACTGGCGGGCAATGGCTGGTCCACGGCCGCCGCTACTTCCGTCAGGCACACGTCGGCGTTCGTCCAGGAGATGACGTGTCCGGTACGGGTGATTTGTGCTGACAGCTCGTAGTGTTCCTTCTGGATCCTGCGGACAGCGAGGATATCGAACAGCTCCGGATGCAGGGGCCTGCCGAACATCTGGAAGACCAGATCGCGAACTCGGGGGCGAAGCAGGTGCAGGCTCATGGCACAGTGTTTATCCTCGATCACGACACAACATCTTTGCCGTTATTATAGGAAGCGAAAAACGGGTAAACAATCGCGGGTTCAACCCGGCTAGGCGCGAGACTTGTAGGGATCGGCGAGCTTTTTTTGAAGCCCAATAAGGGGACGGACGAGCGAAGGTTGCCGCGCAGCGCGACCGCCTAGCCAGCGTCGCTTGCCCAGCTTGATATCAGAGTCCGTGCGAGTCGTTGCGAGTCCCTGCGAGCGATATTCCCGCGTTCGCAGCGCGCGCCGGAGCTACAATGGCACCATGCCGGCACCCGTTCTGGAAGTCAAGAACCTGGGCAAGCGCTTTGGCGACATCCACGCCGTGGACGGCGTCACGCTGACCGTGGCGGCCGGCGAGCTATTCGGCTTGCTCGGCCCGAACGGCGCCGGCAAGACGACCCTGCTCTCCATCATCTCAAGTCTGCTTGAGGCGGATCGAGGGGAAGTGCGCATCCTGGGTCGAGTGCTGCGGCGGCAGGACCGCAACCTGCGCAGGTCCATCGGCATTGTGCCGCAGGAGCTGGCCGTTTATGGCGAGCTGTCGGCGCGTGAAAATCTGCTGTTCTTCGGAGAGCTGTACGGGCTGCGCGGACGGGCGCTCGAGCAGCGCGTGGACGATCTCCTGGCGGCGGTGGGTCTGGAGGATCGCGGCCGGCAACGCGCCGGCACCTTCTCGGGGGGCATGAAACGTCGCCTCAACCTCGCGGCCGGGCTCGTGCACGGTCCCGACCTGGTACTGCTCGACGAGCCCACCACCGGTGTCGACCCGCAGTCACGCAATCGCATCTTCGAGGAAGTTCGCCGCCTCAACGCGGCTGGCGTCACCATCGTCTACACCAGCCACTACATGGAGGAAGTGCAAGCGCTATGTCCGCGTGTCGGTATCATCGACCACGGCAGGCTGATCGCTTGCGATGTGCTGCCCGAGTTGCTGAAGAAGCTGGCCGGCCTGGTTCGATTTCGCGCCGCCGCCCTGCCCGAAGCCCTGCTTGACAGCATTGCACGCCTGGACGGCGGCAGCCTGGCCCAGCGGCCCGACGGCGACTGGGAACTGACCTGCGGCTCGCCCAGGGAAGCACTCCTCCAGCTGGTATCCTGGTTCAGCGAGCACGACGTTGCCTTGACAAAGCTGGAAATCGAGGAACCGAACCTGGAGCGCGTCTTCCTGCACTTGACGGGACGTGGACTGCGCGATTGACATCTCGACCTCGCTCAGTCTCCCATCAGTACCAGGAACACAAGCAAGAAGAGCACGCCGTAGCAGATGGCGGTGGCGATCCAGTTTTGCGAGAACAACTTCAAGGCGGTGCCGAAGGGTTTCTTGATGCGGCCACCCTGGAAATCGACGGCGCAGATTTCGTCGAGAATCAGATGCGACAGATAACCGGCGACGACCGCCCCCGCCAGGAACAGTCGCAAGCGTCCCTCCAGGTGAAGGTAGATGAGGAAGACGGTCAGCCCTGCGATGAGCATGGCCGGAATGCTGTGAAACATACCGCGATGCACCGTCATCTTTCGCATGAGATAGCAGCACACATAACGGACGATGAGGAAGGCCAGCAGCATCCGCAGCAAGGCTCGCTCCAGCGAAAGTCCTTCGATCAACGCGTGCTGCAGCGTGACGAGGCCGGCAAACGGGGCGGCGATGCGAAACAACGTCCGGTTGGGAACGCTGCTGTCGCTGTCGAGGTCGGGGAGCAGGCCGGCCATCGCTGTCATGCCCGACCCCAGGGCCCCCATCCACCAACGGATGCCCAGGCTCCAGAAGCCTGCGAAGCCGTACATGGCGCCGAGAATTGCCGAAGTCGTCAGGTGTCCGCGAAAGCTGGCCATGTGCGTTCTCTTTCATTCCCGGGCTGTGCCCGCGATCGTGCAGTCTTGTAGGCTCTGCCTTTCCTGGAGCTGCGGGCGAGGCAGAGGCTGGGAACGAAACGCCTCATGAATAACATCGGCATGGTTTTGTGCCATACCAGAATTGACTTGCCATGCAAGGCGGCAACATGGGCAAGTCAGGCCGCCGTCGAAAAACGCGAAAACTGGCCTTGCCAGAAAATGTCCGGATGCGTACCTTTCGCGTCCTTTTCATTAAAGTTTTGGCGGCGATTGACCGGGAGACTGGACCCGGAAGACCGGAGGCGGCGTGCGCGGCGGCAGGATCATGCTGGCGTTGATGTGGCTGGCGGGGGCGGCGACGCCGGCGCTCGCGCAGGGGCGAGTCTCCATCGCGCCGGAATACTCGCCGATCATTCAGCTGCCAAACCAGCACCAGGGCCGGAGTCAGAGCCGCGACGCCCTCGCCGACGCGGTGACCTTCGTCAGCTTCATCGACAACGCCCTGCCCAGGACACAAGCGCGCATGTTCTTCGATTCCGGAACGCGCGTGCGCCGGCCGGGACGGGCCGAGTATTTCCAGCCGACTGGCGGTCTGCCCGGCAGCTTGGGACCGCCGTTGCCGGAAACTTCCATCGACTATCAGGATCTGCGAACCTACGGCGAGGTCGCCGTCTTGCCGCGCTTCTCCACCTTCATCAACACCGGCTTTCGCTGGGTCAATCCGGATGTGAATCGCAACGACGGCGGCTTCGGCGACATGGACCTTGGCATCAAGCTGGCCATGTTGTCGCTGTCGGACCTGCTGCTGACCTTCCAGCTTCGCGCCTACGTGCCGTCAGCGTCTTCCTCGGCGCTGGGAACGGAACATTTCAGTTTCGAGCCGGCGCTCCTGGTCAATTACCAGGTGCTGCCTTTCCTGACGCTCGAGGGTGAGGGACGGTTTTGGGCGCCGGTGGGCGGCGGCGACTTCGCGGGCAATGTGACGCGCTACGGCCTGGGCGTGTCCTACCGGCAACCGTCGGATCGGCAGTTCTGGATCGCACCGGTCGCCGAGGCCATCGGCTGGACGGTGCTGTCCGGCCAGGCGATGGCGGTCACACCGTCGGGAACGTATTCCGTCGAGGACGCGACTGGAACCACCATCTTCAACATGTTCGGCGGCCTGCGCGTTGGCTGGGGCGACCGAGCCAGTTTCTACGCCGGCTATGGCCGGGCTCTGACCGGTCCCACCTGGTACAAGGACCTGTGGCGACTCGAGCTGCGTTTCTTTTTCTAGATCAGAAGGCCAGGCCCAATCCCCAGCCGACTGTCAGGAAAAACAGGAACAGCGCCACGGCCAGCGGTCTGGAAACTTCGCGCCACAAATAGATGCTGGGAATGATGCTGTAGGTGCCGAGCGTCATGGCGAAGAGCATGACATAGCCGGCGGGCACTCCCTGGTGCTGTAACTGCACGGCGAACATGACGTCAAGCGCGATGGGCACCGGCATGAAGGTGGAGAGGAGACTGGCCAGCCCAAGCCGCACGGGTGTCGCTTCGGAAAGCAGCGAACTCCACGGAATCAGCACCAACAGGGCAGCAGACAGGACGCTGGCCAGCAGCATGAGCGTGATCGTCGGCTTGAGCAACATCCAGACGTGCTTGCCGAAATCCCTGGCAAGCTCGGCAAACACCGTGGTAAATCGCTCGCGGCAATCATCCAACCCGGGCAGGGGCAAGGCGCAAGCTGCCCCATCCTCGGTCGCGGTCAGCATGCGCAGGGGCTTGTCCCGTTCCAGCCAGCGAAGCAACGACGGCACGACGAAGAGGATCACGAGCAACAGGATGGCGTACTTGGTCAGGCTCATGGCGAGCGGCAGTGCCATGAATGTCATCGTGGCCACGACCGGGTTGAAATTCGGTGAGCTGAACAGGAATCCGAGGGCGACCTCGACGCGGCCGTTGCCGCGCGTGACGCCGCAGGCCACCGGGACGGCGCAGTTGGCGCAAACGCCGCCCGGCACGCCGACAAGGGCGCCCTTGAGCGAGTTCAAGTACAGGTTCTTGCCAACCTTGAGTGGGTAGTATCGCAGGACCGTGTGCAGGAGCGCACCGAAGAGCACGCCGAAGGTCATGCCGATCTTCATGCCGTCGAGCCAGTTGACGGCTGCCGCCAGGATCCGCTGCCAGGCAGGTGCGTCGGCCGCAACCTTCACGAACTGGCTGCCATACGCCATGCTCGGCAAGACGTCACCCACATGCTCCGCCTTACCGTAAAGTTGCGGATAGCGCGATGCAAACCAGAACACGCCCAGCAACAGCACACCGGCTGCGATGAAGATGAGGGGACGCCAGTGGCAGCGAATGCGCGCCAGCGTGAATCGAGTGGTTGCGGAGCTGATAGTCATGTTGTTTACCGGAGCTCTTTCGAGCCAGCCTAACAACAAGGCTCCAAGAGATCAATCCTGGTCGCCGTCGGGCAGGGGATCATTCGAGCGCGAGCCGTAACTGCTGCTCTGAAACGGACGCCGGTGGGACCATCTCGAAGGATGCGTCACGCCGCCCGAGCTGTCCGCGCCGGCGCTGCCGCGGGCAAGTCCCCTTCGCTGGAGCGCAGGTGGAAGCTCAGGTGGACGGCGAGAGCTTGCTCGGCGATCAGGATGCCGATAAAGAGCAGGAAAAACCAGGGGGACTCGGAGAGGTCGCTCTGGCGGGCAGTGGGATCGTCGCCGCCGCTGCCGGTGGCGGTGAACTGAATGCTGCCGGGGCGGGCCTCGCGCAGCAGGTTTGAATCCATCTCATCGCGGCTGACGCGCTGCAGCTTGCCCTCGCGCGGCGTGTCGACGTTGAACACGTGGGCCCACGAGGCCAGCACTGTCTTGCCTCCCTCGGGCACCAGCTTGGCCACGTACAACCCGGGCTCAAGGTTTTTCTCGAAGGTGTAGCGCAGTTCGCTCTTTTCTTGCTCGCCGAACTGTTCGCTGTCCAGTGACTGTGCAGCCGGCTTGCCGGGAACGGCCTTCATGAAGTAGCGTTCCATCTTCAAGAGACGGTTCTTTTGCTTGTACTGCTCGGCATCGACGACGATCTGCACCGGCGTGCCGACGGTCAGGTAGGAATCGGCAGCCTGGCTGGACAGGAAGTTCTGCATCTCCCAGATGAACGGTTGATAGATCAGCGAGCCCTGGCTGCCGCCGCCCCAGTCGTTCCATTCCTTGCCGGCCGTCGTGGTGATGGCCACTACCTTGCCCTTCCCGTAATTGCCAAGGACCACGAACGGATCGCCATACTTCACCTCGTCGATCAGGCTGACAATCTCGTCGCGCAGGGTGCGGACCTTCGGATCGGAAGTGGTCCAGAACTCGGTAAGGTTGGGATATTCCTCGCGCTCCTTTTCCTTGCCCTTGTCCGTGATCATGTTTTCGAGCGCGCCGGCGAGATGAAAAGCCTTCTTCTCCGATGTCGGGCCGACGAGTGCCTCGATGACCTTGCGATGACGGTCCAGCCCGCGCTGGTAGCCCTTGTACTCCTCATTCTTGAGCAACTTGTCGATCTCGCGCAGAATCTTGACGGCCGAGCCTTGATATGTGGTGATCGCCACGTCGTTGGGCAGCGTGGCCAGCTCTTCGACCTTGCTCCGGTCCGGCTTCCAGTCGGAACGCGGCACCTGGAAGTAGCGTTTGATGGGCAGGTCCTTCATGAAGTCGCGAAACTTGCGATCGCGAAAGACTTGCCCGAAGATCGGAAACGTGTCGGGATTGGGGTGGGTCGCATCGCGAAGGAGCACGTGGTAATCGTCGGCGGAGTACTCCGGCTTGCGCGGCTCGTCGGCGGCAGGCGGAAAATACGTCTCCCGGAGCGGCATCGGGAACAGACCCTTGCCCTTCTTGTAGAGCTGCTTGTTGTAATAATCCGGTGCGACAAGGGGCCCGAGGAAGAAGGCAACGCCACCGCCGTCGCGAACATAATTCTCGAGGTTGCCGAGTTGCTTGGGAGTGAGTTCGCGAACGTTCAGCATGAAAATCGTTGGGTATTGCGCGAGGTCCGCCCGCTCCAGCGCCTTGGTGGCGACGCCGCCGGCAATCTCGTCGCCGTAGACCACATCGTAGCTCGCTCCCGGCACCGACATGATGGCGTTCTTGATGAAGAAGCTGTCGCGGCTCTCTTCCCGGCCGCGGGCGCCCTCGCCGTCCACCACCAGCACCGGGACCTTGTTGCGGATCTCGACGGCGGTGTGGCGGACGTTGTCGTCGGGCAGGCCGTCATTCTCCAGCTTGCCGCGCTGCGGGCTTTCCAGCCTGGCGGAAATCTGCGCGAAGTAACTTTCGTTGCCCTTGATGGGCGGGTCGAATGGGACCTCGAAGCTGGCCGATGCCGTGCTGCCGGCCGCAATCTTGAGCGGCATGGACGGATTGAAGTCCAGCTGCAACATCTCCTGTCCGTTGGAATCGTCGAAGACGACGACGTTGACGTCAGCCTCGCGGGCACTGTAGTTGGCGACGGTCACCGTGAAGCTGACCGGCATGCCCTTGCCTGCGATGCGCGTGCCGGCACGGAGATCGATGATGCCGATGTTATCGTGCGACAGCGGCACGCCGGCCTGCCCCTCCGGGCGCAGCGGATGGGCGCAATCACGCAACAGAATCTTGGCATCGGGGAGGCTGGACAGCTTGAGAAACTCTTTCTTGATCGGCTCGGCTCCCGGCATGGACCAGTCGCTCTGCCGGAAATCGCTGAGAACATAGATCGCCACCCGGCTCTCCGGATTGCCGGCAATGATTTCCTGGGCCTTCTTCAAGCCGGGTAGCACGCCGACATGCAGCTTGCTTACCTCCAGCTGCTCCAGGTCGCTCTTCAGCGACTCGCGCTTTTCCTTGTCGCCCAGGCGCGTGTAGGTCTTGACCTCGTAGTTGCGGTCGGTCACCAGCTTGGAGAGCGGCAGCACCATGAGGCGATCATTGCGGTTGGACTGACTCAGGTTCTTGACGATCTTGTCGAACAGTTCGCCGTTCCTGGCCACGTCGAAGCAGTTGCGAGTGTTCTCGCCATCCTTGAACTGGTCGTTCATGCTCAGGCTGTCGTCGAGGAGCACGATGTGAATGAGGTCCTTGCCTTGGTCGGCGGCGAACGAAAAGCCGAAGAAGCGGGACACCAGCAGCATGGCGAGGAAGACCAGAAAGCAGCGCATGAGCAGCAGCAGCAGTTGCTCGATGATGAGCCGGCGGCGATTGCGTTTCTGGCTCTTGAGCAGAAATTCCATGGCCGCCCAGCGCAAACGCTTGAAGCGCATGCGGTTGATCAGGTGGATGATGACCGGCGAACTGACCAGGGCCGTGCCCGCTGCCAGGTATGCCGGGTTTGCGAAAAGTTCGATCATGGCTATCCTCATGCCGCCGGCGGCATAGCGCTAAGCAAACGGATTTCGACCCGCTTTCGTTTTCAGCCTCCGCCCGAAACCGCAAGCGGCGACCCACTCTCTTCTGAACACTGAAAACTGAACACTGAAAACTATATTCTCGCCTTCGCGGCCGACTTGAACATCGCCATGCGGTGGTGCAGGAACTTGCTCAGGACGGCGTCGAGATACTCGTTGGTGCTGACCAGCATGTAGTCGATGGCCTTGCGGGCGCAGCCGCGGCGAACCTCGACCAGGTATTCCTCAAGCGCTTCCAGGTAGCCGTCGCGCAGCGCCCGCGGATCGCAAAGCAGCTGCTCCAGCTCCTCCATGCCCTCGAAGCGTGTCGTGCCGGCAAACGGAAATTTAAGCTCGTCCTCGTCCATGACGTGGAAGACCAGTACGTCGTGCCGGCCGTGGCGAAGCATCTCCAGCCCACGGAACAGTGCCTCCCGGTCCACCAGCAGGTCGGAAACGAGCACGATCATGCTGCGACTGGCGGCTTTCTCGGCCACCCGGCGCAGGATCTTCTCGATGTCGGTCTTGTCCCGGGGCCGGCTCACGTCCATTGCCTTGATGATGGCGTCGATGTGCGTATGCTGGCTGCGCGCCGGCACGATGTGGCGGACGTCCTCGTCAAACGTGATGCAGCCGCACGCATCTTGCTGGCGGAGCAGCATGTAGCCCAGGCAGGCGGCGATGGTGCAGCCGTAGTTGTACTTGTCCAGCGAGCCACGCCCGTAACGCATCGAGTTGCTGACATCCACCACCAGCGTGCAGCGCAGGTTGGTCTCTTCCTCGAATTGCTTGATGTAATACTTGTCCGTCTTGGACCAGACCTTCCAGTCGAGGTGGCGGATGTCATCCCCCGGCGTGTAATCGCGATGCTGCACGAACTCGACGGAGTGCCCGAAAAAGGGGCTGCGGTGCATGCCGGTGATGAAGCCCTCGACCACCTGGCGAGCGCGCAGGTCCAGCCGCGAGATGCGGGCGATGGTGTCGGGGTGCAGGAAGCGGCGAGGATCGTCTTCTTTTACGGCCACGGATGCCCTCAAACGTTAATTTCAGTGATCTCTCAGCTAGCTGCCTGTCACGCGAAGATCTTCTTGAAGCGCTCGTCCTTGATCAGCTCGCCTTCGCGGCTGGGGGTGTCGCGGACCAGGCGCTCGATGACCGTGTCGGTGGTGATGCCCTCCGACGCGGCGGTGAAGTTGGTCAGCAAGCGATGCCGTAGCACCGGGTAGGCCAGCGCCTGCACGTCCTCGCACTGCACGTGCGACCGGCCGTAGAGCAGCGCCCGCGCCTTGGCCCCGAGGATGAGGAACTGCACCGCCCGTGGGCCGGCGCCCCACGACAGCCAGTCCTTGATGAACTTCGGGATCCCCGGCTCGCTCACGCGCGTCTGCCGTACCAGGGCCAGCGTGTACTGGATCACATGGTCCGTGACTGGCACGCGCCGCACCAGGCGCTGCAAGTCGAGGATCACGTCGCCGGCCAGCACGGCTTGCAGGTCCTCGTTGATGAGGGCCGTCGTCCGCCGGGCGATCTCGAACTCTTCCTTGAAGGTCGGATACACGACAAACACCTTGAACATGAAGCGGTCCTGCTGGGCTTCAGGCAGCGGATAGGTTCCTTCCTGCTCGATGGGGTTCTGGGTGGCCAGCACGAAGAATGGATCGCTGAGCCGATGGCGGACCCGGCCGACAGTGACTTGCCGTTCCTGCATGGCTTCCAGCAAGGCTGCCTGCGTCTTGGGCGGCGTGCGGTTGATCTCGTCGGCGAGGATGACGTTGGCGAACAGCGGGCCTTCCAGAAACTTGAACTCGCGATGCCCGGTGGAGCGGTTCTCCTCGATCACCTCCGTGCCGGTGATGTCGGACGGCATGAGGTCGGGGGTGAACTGAATGCGGCTGAAGGCCAGTGACAGCGTCTTGGCGAGGGTGCTGATCATCAAGGTCTTGGCCAGGCCGGGCACGCCCTCGAGGATGCAGTGGCCCCGGCTAAAAAGGGCGATCAGCAGTTCCTCGATGACCTGATCCTGGCCGACGATGACCTTCGATAGCTGCCGCTTGATCTCCTGAAAGGCATTCTGCAGCTTCTTGACGGCGGCCAGATCGTCCTGGGCCAGCTGGCCTTCGCTCATCTTCTCGCTCATGCGCTTCTCCTGAGGTTCGCTTGGTGGTTACGTTTGATTCTAGCGAATTGCCACGGCATGCAGTATCCGCTGAGGCGGGGTTGACGAAAAAAACGACGCCGCACTTCGCGCGGCTCCCTTGGTAGACGAATGTCCCGCACTTTTCTGACTCGCCCGGCACGTAATAGCCCCAGATCGCTACAACATCCACATCGCAACAATGGCGAATTGGCAAGCCCACAATGTTCGAGTGGCTGTTTCGACCGTCCTGTCCATGCGACCCGGCCGCCAAGGCCTGGGTCGAGGAACGCCTTGAGTGGCTTGCCGAGGAATTCGACGACAGCGCATTCAGCGGCCGGCGTCTGGTCCTTCCCACGTCGGAGTTCTTTCCAGATCCCTACGATGGCTCCAAGAAAGCCGTCCGCAGGCTGCTAGATCGCGTGTGCGGATACATGGACGTCGTGCCGGACCTGGTGGCGCTCCGCTTCGTTTCGGATGCCGGCAAGATCTGGCTGGTGAACGACGCCGGCCATTACCTCCCCGACGCGGCTGGTACCTACGAAGAGGGCGACGACAAGTTCATCATCCGCATCGACAAGGCCGGTCTGGATGATCCGATGGGGCTGGTTGGCACGATTGCCCACGAGTTGGCCCATGTGCGGTTGCTGGGCGAGAGCCGCATCATGCGCGAGTCCTTCGACAACGAATTGCTCACCGACCTGACGGTCGTCCACTTCGGGCTGGGCATCTTTCTGGCCAATACACCGCGAAACTGGGACAGCCAGTATTCGCGCTGGCCGGACACCGAATTGCTCAAGCCGGAGTACATGACTCCGCCCATGTTTGGTTGGGCGCTCGCGCATCTAGCATGGTTCCGCGGGGATGAACGGCCCGACTGGGCCAGACATTTGAGTTTCGCTGCCCGCGCCAACCTCAAGGAGGGCCTGCGCTATCTGCTGGCAACCAGCGACTCGGCCTACAGACCCGTGCGCCCGCGCTCACGCTAGATGAATTCTGGGAGGACGAGGCGGCGAGGCTCCTGCCAAGCCGTGGAGCTTTTTCGGACACCCTCGAACACCTCTCGTCCAAGTTACATTCCGGGCATACGTTTTGTGGAGACGCTGATAGCATGTAAACGAGGCTACTGTTTCCTGTCAAGGAGCGAACATGCGCATGACACGACACGGATTGATGGCGCTGGGGACGATGTCGCTGACGGCATTTGCGGTTCTGGCCGCCGACTGGCCGCAATGGCTCGGACCCAGTCGCAATGGCTCGTCGCCGGAGACAGGGCTGTTGACCGACTGGCCGAAGGATGGTCCCAAGGTACTGTGGAAAGCTCCCGGCGGCGACGGCTACTCATCGGTCGCCGTGGTCGGCAAGCGGGCCTACACCCTGGTCCAACGCGGTGCGGATGAGCTGGCCATCTGCCTGGAATGTCGCCGACGGCAAGGAACTTTGGCAGTCGCGCATCGGTCCCGCATTCAAGAACTCCTACGGCAACGGCCCGCGCAGCACGCCGGCGATCGACGGTGAGCACGTCTATGTCCAGTCGGTGAGCGGGCCGCTCGTGTGTCTCAAGGCGGACTCCGGGGCTTCCGTCTGGGAACGCAATATTCTCAAGGACTTCGCCGCCAAGAACATCACCTGGGGCCTGTCGGCGTCGCCATTGATCGACGGCAACCACGTCCTGGCGATTCCCGGTGGGGCCGGCGCCGGTATCGCGGCCTTCGACAAGAAGACCGGCAAGCTGGCCTGGAAACTGGGCGACGACAAGGCGGCCTACGCCTCACCCGTCGCCGTCAATGTCGCCGGCGCGAAACAGCTCGTTTTCTTCACCGCAGCCGGCCTGGTCGGCGTCTCGCCGGGTGAAGGCTCCGAGCTATGGCGCATGCCATGGCCGACCGAATTCGATTGCAACATCGCCACGCCGCTGCCCATCGGCGACAAGATATTTGTCTCCTCCGGCGAGGAAGTCGGCTGTGCTCTCTTGCAACTCAAGGGCAACGGTGCGCCGGCGGTCGCATGGGAAAGCAAGGGCAAGGGAAGTGTGATGATCAATTACTGGGCCAACTCGGTGCATCACCACGGCTATCTGTATGGCCTGGCTGGAGAGTTCTCCAAGGTAATCCACCTGAATTGCGTCGATGCCAAGACCGGCAAGCTGATGTGGTCAAAGAAAGCTTTTGGCAAGGCTTCAGTGACGCTCGCAGACGGTCATCTGTTCCTGGTTACCAAGAAAGGCGACCTGGTGCTGGCCGAGGCAACGCCGAAGGAGTACCGCGAGAAAGCTCGCGTGACGCCGCTGGGCGAGAACCGCACCGCCGCCACCATTTCCAACGGCCGGCTGTTCCTGCGCGACCGCGAAAACATCATGTGCCTGGATGTGAAGGGGCGCCAGTGACGCCGACATCGTTGCTGACAGCTTCCCAACCCCGTCGGAAAGCAACCGACAGGGTTCGCGAAGTCCATACAATGACGCTGAATTCACCCCTTGGTGTCAAGGCTTGTAATTCGGCAATGGCACTGCTCGCCGCTTTCCGGCTGGATGCCTCCCCGACCCAGACATGAGCAAAGAATCACAACTCCGGCAGGTACTTGATAGCGGCATCGTGGCGGTCGTGCGCTCGCCCGACCATCAACAGCTCGTCGAGGTCGCGCGAGCTCTCGCCGACGGTGGCGTCCGAGTGATCGAGATCACCATGTCCGTGCCGAACGCTCTTGATGTGCTCAAGCAGGTCCGGCAGGCACTTGGGGACCGCGTCCTGCTCGGTGCGGGGACGGTGCTTGACCCGGAGACGGCCCGAGCCGTGCTGCTCGTGGGAGCGGAGTTCATCGTCGCGCCCACGGTCAACTTCGATGTGATCCGTCTGTGTCAGCGCTATGACAAGCTGATCATGCCGGGCGCCTTCACGCCGACCGAGATCCTCGCCGCCTGGGAGGCGGGTGCGGACATCGTCAAGGTCTTTCCCGCCGATGTTGTGGGGCCGCCGTTCTTCAAGGCGCTGCGCGGGCCGTTGCCGCAAGTCCGGCTCATGCCGACCGGTGGCGTCGATCTCGCCACCGCGTCGGCGTTCCTCAAGGCGGGCGCCTGCTGCCTGGGAATCGGCGGGCAGTTGGTCGAACCCAAGGCGGTCGCCGAGCGCAACTTCGACCGCATCCGCGACCTGGCCCGCCAGTATGTCGCCATCGTCAACAAGACCCGTAGCGAGAAATAGCATGTCCTTCGAGGTCATCACCTTCGGCGAGGCCATGGTCCGCCTCAGCCCGCCGACTTTCAAGCGTCTGGAGCAGACAAGCAGCCTGGACGTGTTCGTCGGCGGCGCGGAACTGAACACGGCCGTCGCCTTGTCCCGACTCGGTCACGTCAGCGGCTGGGTGTCGCGGCTCACCGAGAATCCGCTGGGCCGGCTCATCGCCAATCGGGCCCGCGAGGCTGGTGTCCGCACCGATCACGTGCTCTGGACGGATGAAGATCGTGTTGGCGTCTACTTTCTCGAGTTCGGCGCAGCGCCGCGCGCCAGCGGCGTACTTTACGACCGCAAGGGCGCCGCCATCGCCGGCATCAAGCCCGGCATGGTGCCCTGGGAAAAGGTCTTTGCGGGCACGAAGTGGTTTCATGTCACCGGCATCACGCCGGCGCTGAGTCCCAACGCCGCCGAAACGACCCGCGAGGCGATGCAGGCCGCCCGCAAGGCCGGTGTCAAGACAAGCATGGACCTGAACTATCGCGTCAAGCTCTGGACCACCGCCGAGGCCGGCCGGTGCATGACCGACCTCATGCAGTTCACCGATGTCCTCATCACGACCGAGGAGGACACGGAGCGCGTCTTTGGCATCACTGGCAAGGACTATGAAGACGTGGCCGGGCAACTGGCGAGTCGTTTCCCCCTGCACATCGTCGCCATCACGCTGCGCGAGAACCCGCTGGTCTGGAAGAACGCCTGGACCGCCATCGCCTACGAGAAGGGCAAGGTCTACAAGACACGAAGCTACGAGGTGGAAATTGTCGATCGCCTGGGCGCTGGAGATTGCTTCGCGGCCGGGCTGATCCACGGCCTGCTGGAAAACGACGTGCAGAAGGGTATCGACTTCGGCGTGGCCGCCAGTGCCGTCAAACATTCCATCCCCGGCGACTTCGCCTGGATAACCCGCGCCGAGATCGAGGGGATGCTCAAGGGAGGCGGATTGCGGATCAGCAGGTGAGGTTACGAATGATGGATTCATTGCGTTGCCACCCCTCCTCTCAGTCCCTCGAAGTACTCCGGATTGAAAGCCACGGAGAAACGACAAGGAAACCATGCCCACGAAAAAACTCCGCGAACTATTGAGCCAGCCCGGCGCCATCCGCAGCCTGGGTGCCCACGACGTCTTCACGGCGTGCCTGATCGAGCGCGCCGGCCTGGAGACCGTGTTCATCGGCGGCTTCGGCACGTCGGCGAGCATGCTCGGCTTGCCGGATGTTGGTTTTCTCACACTGACGGAGATGGCCGACGCCGTGCGCCGCATGGCCATGCGCGTCAGCATCCCTGTGGTGGCTGACGGCGACACCGGCCATGGCGACCTGCACAACGTCGTCCGCACGGTGCGCGAGTTCGAGCAGGCCGGGGCAGCGGGCATTCTCCTGGAAGACCAGGTGGCGCCCAAGCGTTGCGGGCATTTCGCCGGCAAGGCGGTCATCGCCGCCGACGAGATGATTCTGAAATTGAAGGCCGCCCAGGATGCGCGCCGCGATCCAGACTTCATCATCGTGGCCCGGACCGACGCCCGCGCCGTCGAGGGCATCGATGCCGCCATTGCTCGAGCCAACCAGTATGGCGCGGCCGGCGCCGATGTCTGCTTCATCGAGGCGCCCGAGTCTCGGCAAGAGCTGGAACGCATCCCGCGCGAGGTGCGCTATCCACTCCTCGTCAACATGCTCAGCGGCGGCGTCACACCCATCCTGAGTGTCAATGAGCTGGAAAAGCTCGGCTACAAGATCGTCGTCTGCCCCATCGAGAGCTTGCTGGTCGCGGGCACGGCGATCATACGGCTCATTGACACACTGCTGACACGCGGCCGGGTCGATCTTGCCGCCGAAGAGATGATGACCTTCGATCAGGTCAAGCAGGTTCTGGGTCTGGACGAGGTGATAAAGCTGCGCGACCGGCTGGGCTGATTTCAGATTGGCTATCGGGGGCGTGATGCCAGCAGGTGCTTCGCCACCCAGTCGGCCTCGTCGGGCGGCAGCGACACGTCCGGCGGCTTGCGATAGTCCACAACCAGGTCGAAGCCGCCGTCATCGTACACTTGCGTCAGCGCGGCTTGCAAATCCAGCGAGACGTCCGCGTCCCCCTTCAGGAGCGGCACAGGCACGACAGGCAAGATGGCGTCGATGGTGCTTGACCAGACATCCGTCCAGGAACGCCGCCGCGCGCGCGTAAGCAACACGAAATAGGCGCCCGCCGGATAAGGGTCCAGCAGCGGAATGCGCTTGCCCTGATGATGCAGGTCGATCTCCAGCAAGTGGGCCGAGCTGCGCAGAAACCGGCTGCGCTTGCGCAGGTACTCACGCCTTCTGCTCCCCTTGTTGGTCGGTGAGAGCAGTTCGATGGCAGTCACGAGCCGGCGTTTCTCCGTGTCGCGGATCTCGATGCGATAATGGGGAATGCGCGTCGTGAACCGATTGCGCAGCCGTACCGGCGCCGTGTGCACGCCTGCTTGGGCCACGGGCAGCTCGCGATGGCGCGTCTTGCGGACACCCACGTCCGGGATCACGGAGCGCGTAGAGATCATGACATCTTCCAGCGGCCCCGAGCTGTAGGTGCGCTCCGGCAGGGCGATGTACTTCGGCCGTAGCTGCGGCAGCAATTGCCGTGCGATCCCCGTGGCCAGGTGTGCGTGGAAGCTGGTCCACAGGTGGCCTTCCAGGTAGGGGTCCATGCCAGGAAATGGAGACGGCATCGGCAACCTCGGTGAGCTGGAGTCTTGGGTCATTCTACGAAACCGATCTCGGCAATTTGCTATCTAGACTAGACGGTGCACGAATGATATTGAGCCAGTCGGCGACGATTGCTATGGCAGTCTCATGACCGGGCAAAATGCACGCCTGGGAAGCTTGCTGATTCTGCTGGTTGTCGGTTGCGCGCCGCTGGGAACCTGGCTGGGCAAAGAGACTGCCGCCGGCAAGTTCGATACCTTCAGCAAGATCAAGCTGGGAATGATTGAATGGGAAGTCGAGACAATGCTTGGCGGCAAGAAGGGGACAGAGTTTTTTCCAGATGGTTGGCCAAGGATCGCAAGAGAAGTGCCTGACCTTGGATTCTGCATGTTCCCCAACGATAAGATCCGCTGGGTTTACTGGCGCGTCAAGGGTCCTCACCAATGGATCGCGATTGGAACGTGCCGCAGGATCAATGCTGCTTCGCTGACGATGTCTGAGATTGTGATCAAGAAAAGCGGCTTGAACGGCCCGGACCTTCCGCCTGGGGCATCGCCGTGATGATGTCGTAAAGCAGGACGAAAGTTCAAAACAAAGGGGGGCCGCGGCGAGATCGCGCCGCGGCCCCCTACATTCTGCGGCTGCATCCGACGGCAGCCCGTCGGCTACGTCAACGCAGCCGCCTCTGGTTACCATTACTCACTGGACCACCTCCTTCCGCTAGAACCTCCCGCGCCCGGCCGGGCAACCAGCTCGACCGTTTGCGGCTCTAGCCAATCACGCCACGGTAGCGTGACACCACGCCCTCATTCTAAACAGCCCTGTCTGTCGGGTCAAGCATTTTGCCGCGTCGGCGAGCCCGTTGCGATGTACGACGAGCCAGTCTTTTTTCGGTTCTCACCAAGGGGCAAAAATCTCTTCCCCCGCAGAACTCTCGACTTCGTAAGAATAAGCCCGCGGTTGCAGTTTTTTTCAGAATTTTTCGACCATCCTCCAAACCAAACGGGGATATATTGTGTTGTAATGGTGGCGCCCGCCACCTTCCCCGTTCGGCATTGGAGGCCGTCATGAAAATCGCGATCACCAAACCACTTTTCGCCTGGGACGCCCTGGAGGATTCGCCGTCGCTGCAATCGCTGCGTGTCCTTCTCGAGGC
>Ga0194131_10001088_pt1 | contig 47121 bp, 38 predicted proteins | sample TA2KigO120mmetaG_FD_148631 | JGI IMG/M metagenome (GOLD analysis project Ga0194131, IMG submission 148631) | Freshwater microbial communities from Lake Tanganyika, Tanzania - TA2015053 Kigoma Offshore 120m | ecosystem: Environmental > Aquatic > Freshwater > Lake | place: Tanzania: Lake...
CTGCGATTCGCAGAGCAGGGCGACCGCCGGTCGCCCCTACAAGGCGGCGTCGAAGCGGATATCTGTTGCCTTCGCTCCGGAAGAGTTTCACTTCGATCGCGCCGCAGCGATGAATAATCCGGGCTAGGTATAGAAAAATTGACCCACCATTTTTTCTGACCGGAGCTATATCGCCGAACCGGCGCGGGTGTCAATCGCCTTTCCGTTTGATGAAAATCTCGGTTTTGCTTTGGCTGGCTTGGGCGACGCAGCGGTCGCAATTGGCGCAGTGCTCAATGTCGAGGTCGAAGACTCGGCGAGGTTGACTACTTGTAGAGCGCGTCGATAAAGCCGCTGCGATCCAGCCCCGACAATATGCGGGTATCAACGAATTGTTCTGGCCTGGCAGTTTTGGCCTTGGGATCGCTCTCGACGATCTGATCGAGCACCCTCTGTATGCCGTCCAACGAGGGATAGGGTTTGCGCTGCACTACGTCCTGAATGAATACGTTGTAGGTTTCCTCCAGACTGGCGCGATCTTTGTTGTAATCGAGTTTCATGTAGCGCGCGGTAATGCGCATGCTCTCTTCCTTATGGGTTTTTCCGTACTGTATGCCGGCGACGTAGGCGCGCAGGAAGCGCGTTGCGAGGTCGGGCTTTTCGCGCAGGAAGGCAGCGCTAGCGACGAACGCCGAACCGGCGTACTCGAACTTGTCCTTCATCAGATCCAGCATGGTGTAAAACCCCTGCTCTCGAGCCACACGCGTAATTGGCGGCGCGAAGATTGCCGCTTGCACGACGCCCGACCGGAGCGCGGCCAAACGCGAAGTTTGACCACCTCCAAGTTGGAGAAGCGTGACATCGGATACCGGCACGTTCAGGCGCTTGAGCGCGTATCTGACGCCAAAATCCGAGAGCGAGCCAAAGCGGGAGATCGCGATCTTAGCGCCTTTGAGCTGCTCAGGACGAGTGATCTTCGGATCCGATACCAGTACATAGGTCAAACTGTTGATCATGCCGGCGATAATCTTAATGTCCGATCCGCGCAGGTTGCTTGCTATCGCCGCGGTCGATCCCAACAACCCCAGTTGAACCTCTCCGGACAGCATCGCCTGCACGGCGATGGTGCCACTGTCCAAAAAGATAACCTCCGGATCGAGACCGTATTTCTGAAACATGCCGGACTCTTTGACGATGTAAAAAGCCGACTGCTCGCCGGTGATGGCAGAATAAAAAATGCGGATCCTATCCGCGCCGAGGCTGGGCGCGGCTGAAGTTAGAAACAAAAATATCCATGCCCAGAGCATCGCTCGGCGCGTCGTTGAAACAAGAAGCCTGTCGCTTGCGGCACTGATCAAAATGGCCACCGCCTTTCCGCGCTATGGCGCGCACAGGCGACGTTAGCACAGCGCCTCGGTTCTGCAAAATCTCACGTTGCAAACACCCTAGACCTCCTTCTCCGTAAAAACCTTTAGAACCTGTGACACGAGCCGTCCAGGTCTTCCGCTCGAACGGCGCGAAATCTAAAATAACCCGTTCGTCCCGAGTAGGCCTGTAAGGCCGTATCGAAGGGTTGGAACTGACGAGTTGCCCTTGAACCGCCGTGCAGCGTTTACTTTTCATCCCTGTGTTCGTTTGCTACTATCCAGTCTGCGCGCAACCGAACACAAAAACTCACTGTCGACGTCGGAGGACGCATGGCGCTTAAACAATTCGTTGCGAGTCTAACTGTCAAAACTCTCTCCATCTTTGCTCTTTGCCAATACACTTTTGCTGCAGAGCCGGTGACCCTCGGACTGAGTGCAACGAGTTCTGTTAACGGTGCGATTTGGCTGGCCGAAGAGCGTGGTTTTTTTAAGAAACATGGGATCGATATCAACGTGACAAACGTTGGCGGCGGCGCTGCACGCGCGATCAGCGCGATGGTCGGCGGCGATATTCAGTTTGCCACCGCAGGCGGAGCAGCCGCGATCAGCGCCGCGTTGGCCGGCGCCGATGTGGTCATGGTCGCATCGATCTTGGATAAAGGTGTGCAGAAGTTGATTACTCGTCCGGCCTTGAAGAACCCCAAAGATTTGATCGGCAAGAAAATCGGCATCATTGGTTTTGGTTCCTCCTCTCATACCGTTCTCCAGCTCTTGCTGCGCAAGTGGAATATCGCCATAGACAAAGTGCAACTGGTCAACTGGGAATCCTCACCGACGATGCTGATCGCCATCGACAATGGCACGATTGACGCGGGAGTGTTTACCGAGCCGACGGTGTTTATCGCTGAGGAAAAGGGCTACAACGTTCTCGCCGATTTGGCTGACATGGACATTTACTATTTGCAAAACACGTTATCGGTTGGGCGCGGCTATTTGCGAAAAAATAACGAAACCGCGACCGGCATCCTGAAAGGGTATCTCGAAGGAATCGCCCATTTCAAAAGGAACAAGAAGGATAGCCTGGAAGTTCTCAAGAAGAAACTCCGCACCGAGCCTCAGCAGGAAAAATACTTGGAAAAATCTTACGATCTGTTGGCGTCAACCTACTATAACAAAGCGCCCTACCCGTCCATTCAGGGGGTCAAAACCGTCTTGGAGTTTCTCGGCAAGGACAACGCCAAGGCGAGAGCCGCCGATCCCAACTCATTCGTGGATGCGAGCATTATCAAGAGCCTTGATCAAAGCGGTTTTATCAATAAGCTATATGAGTAGTGAACTTCTCAGGCGCCGACGCCTACTCTAAATTGCCCATCGGGGAGCAAAGACCATGGAAACCACAGCACCGTTTGAGATTATCGACGCGACCATCGATAGCATCCATAGTGCGTTCAAATCGGGCCAGCTCACTTGCAGAAAATTAGTACAAAGCTATCTCGACCGCATCGAGGTCCTCGACAAAAGCGGCCCGGCGATCAACTCCGTCATTGCGATAAGTCCAACGGCTCTCACTGAGGCTGATCGTTTAGACAAGGCGTACGCGACTTCGGGGCTGACCGGGCCACTGCACGGCATCCCCGTGATTCTCAAAGACCAAATCGATGCGGTCGGCACGGCAACCACTTTGGGATCGGTGCTGTTTAAAGACTTCTATCCGGATCGCGATGCATTCATCGTCGAAAAAATGAAACAGGCTGGCGCGATCATCTTAGGCAAGGCGACTCTCGGCGAACTGGGCGGCGGCGACACCCATGGGTCGCTCTTTGGCTCAACCAAAAACCCCTATGCGTTGGAACGCACCGTTGGCGGCTCGTCGGGCGGCACTGCGGCAAGTGTCTCGGCAAACTTCGCTGCCCTCGGCGTAGGCCAGGAAGGGTTAGCGTCAATCCGCCGCCCCTCCACTTGGAATTCCATCGTCGGCATGCGCACCACCGCGGGGCTGGTAAGCCGCACCGGTTCCTACTCCGGCTGGCCGCAAAAAATTGGTTCCCTCGGCCCGATGGCGCGCACCGTCAAGGATCTAACCCTGCTGCTGGACGTCCTGGTTGGTTATGACGAGGAAGATCCACTGACCGCCTGGGGCTTCGACCACTGCCCGGAGAGTTATGCTGCGTTTCTCGACCGTGGCGGCTTGGCCGCTGCGCGTATCGGGGTCCTGCGCGAGCCGATGGGCTATCACACCGAGCCCGATTCAGACGACTTCAAGCAGGTCAGCGAAGTCTTCGACCGGGCGATTGTCGATTTGCAATCCGCCGGCGCCACGACCGTCGATCCCATCGTGATTCCACGGCTAAACGAACTGTTAGCCAAGCGCGCCGACGATCCTACTTCCGGCGAGGAAGCGTTTGCCATCTATTACGGCCGCAACCGCAACGCGCCGTTCAAGTCGCGCGCCGAGGCCATGGCGTCGCCGGAGTTTGCCAAGGTTTCCCACAGTGCCAAGCATCGTTTGAAGACTTCCTCCGATGCGGCGAAATATTACGATTGTTTAATGGCGCGCGATGCGCTTATGACAAATCTGTTGAAGGTTATGGCCGACAACAAGCTTCACGCCATCGTGCACAAATCCGTCGAGCATCAACCGACGCTGATTCGCGACGGCGTCAACCCTCCTTATGTGAATCACCGAGGCGCGCCGCACCTAAACACGTTTCTGCTCTTCGTGCCGAGCATTGCCGTGCCGGCGGGCTTCACCCGCGACGGCCTGCCAGCAGGCATCACCTTTCTAGGACGGCCCTATGCCGATGGCCAGATGATTCGGCTCGCCTATGCCTATGAGCAGGCGACGCGCCAACGCCGGCCGCCGGCCACCACAAGCTAAGGCGAAAAATGGGCGACTCTGGTCTCCGAGAACCTCTTTAGGTCTGGCCGCCTGCGCGGGCGGAAGTTTGAAGAACCCAGTTATGACCGGAGCCCTATCGCAGGACCGGGATAGCTGTGAATTCATTTTCTGCCTTATCAAAACCCATTGTCGTGTCGGTCGGCTCGGCCTTAAAGCGATCGGAAGAAACGATCAACTTACTTGCAACCAAGAGAGTCCTTGGGCTATCTACAAAATCCCAGCGTCGCGGCGACTCCCACCGGCCGCAATCCTGCGAATTAGGCGGCCGCAATGGAGCGAAATCACCGGCCGGATTGAGCGAAATACGCAGGCAGATAATAAAGGAGGGCGACGTGAGCGGAGCGCTTGAAGGCATCAAGGTTATCGACTTTACCCGGCGTGGTCCGGGACCCTATTGCACCATGATTCTGGGTGACCTGGGTGCCGACGTCATCCGCCTCGAAGAGCCGGGTGCCAGGCCACCGGCGCGAGGCCGAGCCGAGCGCCGCGCCGCAGCGTTCGACGCCCTCAACCGCAACAAGCGCAGTGTCATCTTGAACCTCAAGAACCCGGAGGGGCGTCGGATCCTCCACCGTCTGTGCGAGGATTTGGATGTGTTCGTGGAGGGATTTCGGCCGGGTGTGATGAAGCGGTTGGGGTGCGACTACGACGCCTTGCGGGCCATCAACCCGAGGCTCGTGTATTGTTCCATCTCGGGTTATGGCCAGGACGGCCCCTACGAGAAGCTGCCCGGTCATGACGTCAACTATAACGCGGTTGCCGGCGCACTCCACGTGCTGAGTCCCGAAGGGGCAACGCCCATGGTCCCGCCCAACATGATCGCCGACCTGGCCGGCGGCGGAATGCAGGCGGTCATCGGTATTCTCGGAGCACTCATGGCCCGGGAGCGAACCGGATGCGGCCAGTACGTCGACATCTCCATCACCGATGGCGTGTTCTATTTATTAGCGCACCTGGGTTCCGTGCACCTCGAAGGGGGAGCGATTCCCAAGGACAGGCCGCGGATACACGGCAGATTTCAGCCCTCGTACAACGTCTATCGATGCAAGGACGGCAAATACATCAGTGTGGCGTGCGGCGATCCTCGCTTCTGGGTGAAACTCTGCCGCGCCTTGGGCTGTGAGGCATTCATTCCTCATGAAATGGACGCACCACGATATCCGGAGATCCTGGAGGCGTTCGGCAAGGCCTTTTTGACTCGTACACGGGATCAATGGTGCGAGAAGCTCGGCGGCATAGATCCAATAGCTGTGAGTCCGGTTCACTCTCTGGAGGAGGCCTTTCGGGACCCGCAGATTTTGCATCGCCGCATGGTCCAGGAGGTTGGAGAGTTGGACGGTGAGCCTGTGCGCCACGTGGGGATCGGCCCCAAGCTCTCCGAAACTCCCGGATCGGTGCGGCGCATGGGCTCCGTGCCGGGAGAGCACACCGACGAGGTATTGCACGAGTTGGGCTATGCCAGCCGTGACATCGTGGCATTGCGGCAGGAAGGAGCCATCGAATAAGTCGCTGAAGAGGCAGGTCGTGGCCGGCGCTGGATCCCCGGCAATGCTCCTGCGGACGACATTCGATTCATGGCAGACGGTTACGTCGTGCTACTTTCGGCAGATTCCGCTGATCGGCTAGTAAAGGATTTGAGAGACGGCTCCTCCGTATCTCTTCAAGGAAGTAGTCCCGAAAGAGCGCTGACAATCGCCGTTACTCCTGGGTGATACAACAAGGACTCGTAGCAATCATAGCCTCGGTCGGAGGACTGCTCATACCGATTGAAAAGGTACCTTGCATTAAGTGCACCGCATTGATCCTGCCGACCACGGCAGAGCGCACGAATGGTTTGTGCATGCTCTGTTCCCGACCGCCGCATTCCAATTTCGAAAAACTCCCGAGGCAGCGAAATATTCCGGGTATGAACGTCCCCACTAACGCTATTCGCAATGGCAATGACTCTTTTCCAAGGACCCCATAGTACCAGGATTTACATAGCGCATAGCCACATCGTTCGTTGTCGCCGGTTGCATTGCGTCTGCGCATTCGTTTCCGGTCGGGACTATTGGCTAGCTCAAGCTCAAGCCTTGAACTATTTCAAGGGATAGTGAATCTTGGAAATTCACGAGCGAGTACGGGAGTGATGTCATGAGAAAAATTTGCTGTTTGCTTGTGGGTGTTTTGCTTGTGGCTGCGGCGGCGCAACCGGTCGTAGCGAAGGATCGTTTGAACGTCGTCTACGCTTCGATCAGCGGTCTGTTTCTCGCTTGTTGGGTGGCCAAAGACGCCGGTTATTTCGATCGGGAAAACCTCGACGTCAATCTAGTCTATATCCAAAGCGCCACCACGGCGCTGCAGGCGATGATGGCGGGCGAAGCGCCAATCATTCTCGCCGGCGGTGAGCCGGTGATCGAATCGAGTCTCAAGGGTGGCGAGGGCGTGTTCATCGGTGGCATCTCCATCGTACCTGCCGTGCATTTCATGGCGATGCCGGAGATCAAGGCCGTAGCGGATTTGCGCGGCAAACCGGTCGGCGTTACGCGCTTTGGCTCGTCGACTGACTTCGCCATGCGTCAGGTGCTCAGACGGGCTGGGCTTGAGCCAGTGAAAGATGTGCCGGTGTTGCAGATTGCCGGCGGCCACCGCGGTCTGGCGACCTCGCTTCTGAGCCGAGCGATCTTTGCCGCGCCGATCGCGCCGCCTAACAGTTTGCGCGCGGAAAAGGGCGGCGCGAAGATCCTGGTCGATATGACCAAGTCAGGAATTTATTTTCCTTACTCATCGATTGCCAGCACCCGGAGCTTCGTTAAAAGAACCCGCGCCATGGCACTGGGCTTCATGAAAGGCTACTCGGAAGGAGTCAAGCGGATGAACGGCGACAAGCCGTTTACCATCGGCGTGATCAAAAAATACATGCGCGAGGAGGATCCTGAGATTCTCGATGCGGTGTACAAGTATGGTGTCGATTTCATCCAGCGCACGCCGGAGGTCAACAAGGAAGGCATCGTCGAGGTTTTGCGCCAAAGCCCAGATCCAAAAGCTAAAGGAGCGACCGCGGACGCTTTTGTGGACGAAAGCATCGTGCGTGAGTTAGCGCAGAAGGGATTGTACCGCTAGAAATTCGGATAACTTTGCGCGCTAAGCACGCAGCACAATGGCGTCGTTGACCGGTTTTAACTTATCCAGGAATTGATATGCCCCGTTTTCGTGTCGGGACCGACATCGGCGGAACGTTTACCGACCTCTGTGTGCTCGAGGAAGAGCGCGGTGAGTTCTTCAATCTCAAAGTTCCGACGACCCCCAAAGATTTTACCCAGGGCGTGATCGCGGCGCTGGAAAGCTATTTTCATAACGGCCACAAACCTGCGGATGTCTCGCTCCTGTTTCACGCCACCACCGTCGCCACCAACGCGCTCCTCGAACAAAAGGGCGGCGAGACTTGGTTGGTGATCTCCGAGGGCTACAGCGGCGTTTACGAGACGCCGGAGCTTAGTCAGATTCGGCCCGGCGGCTACGACTATCTCTGCTACCCCAAACCGCGCATGTTGGTGCCGCAGCGGCGTACCCTTGAAGCACCCGAACGGGTCGGCGCCGACGGCAAGGTGATCAAAGCGTTGGATGAGGCGGCGCTGCGACGTCAATTGGCAGTGCTCAAGCAGGCACGAGTCGACGCGGTGGCGGTCTGCCTGTTGTTTTCTTTTCTGAATCCGGCCCACGAAGAACGCGTGCGCGAGCTGATCCTTGAAGCCGTCCCGACCGCGCATGTCTACTTATCTTCCGAGGTGCTGCCGCAGATCCGCGAGTACGCGCGCCTGGCGACGACGGTGACGAATGCGTATGTCGCGCCGATCGTAATCGATTATGTCGATCGTCTTGAGCAGACACTGGCGCAGCGCGGCTTTCATCGTCGTCTCTACATCATGCAATCCACCGGCGGCAGCCTCACCGCCGGTGTCGTTAAAAAGATCCCTGTGCAGATCATTGAGTCGGGGCCCGCTGCCGGAGTGTTGGCGGCGACCCATATCGGCCGCATGACCGATCATAGCAAAATTATCTCCTTCGACATGGGCGGCACCACGGCGAAAGCGGGGCTGGTGGAAAATCACGAGCCGCGCACGGTGTCGCGCTTCCAAGCCGGTGAATGGCTGCTCGGCATGCCGTCGCTCGACTTGATCGAGATCGGCTCCGGCGGCGGCAGCATCGCGTGGATGGACGACACCGGCATGTTAAAAGTCGGACCACAGAGCGCGGGGGCTGACCCGGGCCCGGCTTGCTATGCCACCGGCGGCGCCGAGCCGACGGTCACCGACGCCGACGTCGCGCTGGGTTGGCTCAATCCGGAATTTTTCCTTGGCGGCAAGATGAAGCTCGATGCGACCGCCGCGCAACAGGCAATTACCAACAGAGTCGCAGTGCCGCTCGGTCTCGACCCAATCAAAGCTGCCGATGGCATCGTCAAGATCGTCAATTCGCACATGGTCGAAGCGCTGCGCCTGATCACGGTGGCGCGCGGTGAAGATCCGCGCGAATTTGCCCTGGTGGCCTTTGGCGGCTGTGGGCCGGTGCACGCCGCCAAATTGGCCGAGGAGTTAAGCATCGCGAAAGTCATCGTCCCGCCGGCGCCGGGCGTCGCTTCGGCGATGGGACTGCTGGTCTCGGATCTGAAGCGCGACTACATCCGCACGCGAGTGGCGGAACTCGCCGACGTCGAAGTCGGTGCAGTGCAAGCCATCTTTGAGAGCTTGGAAAAGACCGCGTTGGAGGAAATGGCCGCGGAGAACATTGCGGCCGAGTCGATCCGCTTCGAGCGCGCGTTGGAGCTGCGTTACGCGATCCAGAAATATGAGTTGGCCATCCCCATCGCCAGCCACCTTTCCGCCGCTGACAAGGACGGCTGGCGCGAAGCTTTCGATCAGCGCCACGAGGCGCACTACGGCACGCGCGCCGACGATCAGAGAGTTGAGATCGTCAATTATCGCGTCACCGCGCGTGTGCCGCTGCCCAAGCCCGATCCCAAAGTGCTGCCGCGCCAGGGTGAAAGCGCCAGCGCGGCGTTCAAGAGCCACCGGCAAGCTTACTTTGACGGTTGGATCGATTGTCCGATTTATGATCGTGACAGGCTTGCGCACGGCAACCGAATCCCGGGGCCGGCTATAATCGAGCAGGTCGATTCCACTATCGTGATTCACCCACATCAGCACGCCCACGTCGATCGCTTCGGCAATGTCATCATCGAGGTGGCAAAATGAGCGGCGCCGTCGATCCCATCGTGCTTGAGTTGGTCAACTCCAAAGTGACGAGCATCGTCGAGGAAATGCGCGTCGTGCTGTTTCACAGCGGTTATTCCACCGTGCTGCGCGAGTCGGAAGACGGCAGCGCAGGGCTGTTGGACGCCGAGCTGCGAACTCTAGCGGTATCGAAGAAATTGCCCTTTCACTTCGCGTCGTTCTCGGCGGTGATGGACCATCTGCCCAAATATTTCCTGGCCGAGGAGTTGGAAGAAGGCGACGCGCTGCTGTTCAATCACCCCTTCGAGGGCAACGTGACCCACACCTCCGACACGGTTATTCTGATGCCGATTTTTTATGAAGGAAAGATCGTCGGCTACAGCGGCACACTGGCGCACAAGCCCGACCTGGGTGGCATTCGCGGCCTGACTGCGGCGCGCGATCTGTGGGAAGAGGGATTGGTTTTGCCGCCGGTTAAGTTTTACAGCCGCGGCGCCGTCAATCGCGACATCGAGCGCATCGTCGGTGCCAACAGCCGTATTCCCGGGGAAACTTTAGGCGATCTGCGCGGTCAAGTGGCCGCCTGTCAGGTCGGCGCGCGGCGCCTGCGCGAGCTGTGCGCCCGCTTTGGCGCGCCTACGGTCACGGCAGCGGGACGCGAGCTGATGAACAAAGTTGCCGAGCGCCTGCGCAACTCTCTTAGAGCGATGCCCGACGGCACGCACGAGGCCGAAGGCATCCTCGATCACGACAACGTCGACTTCAAGCGCATGCTGCGCGCCCATCTGAAAATCACCAAGACCGGCGACAAGATTGTTTTCGATTTTACCGGCTCCGACGCCCAGGCGCAGGGGGCGGTGAACTTGGCAATGCCCATGGTCAAGAATAGCTGCTACTGCGCCGTGATGGCGCTGACCGATCCCAATTTGATTTTCAATCACGGCTTTGTCGAAGCCATCGAGTTTCGCTTTCGGGAGGGCACGATGGTTTGCCCCAGACCGGGAGCGGCGGTGTCGCACTACACGCCGCTGGCACACCTGGTCTGTGACATGGCCGTGAAAGCCTTGGGGGAGTTCGCGCCCGAGCGCGCCGCCGCTTCCGCCGGTGGCGGTGGTTCGATCCGTTTAATGGGCACGGGTGCGGACGGCAAGTCCTGGGTTTTGATGGAATTGTTGAACACCGCGCAGGGCGCCACCAACGGCCGCGACGGTGTGAATCTGATTCACGGACCGTTGGGCGCGGGACAGTTTCGCCCCGGACCGATTGAAATCCACGAAAGTGAATTCCCGCTGCGTATCACTCGGTTTTCGGTCACGCCGGACTCCGGCGGGCCGGGGAAGTATCGCGGCGGCATGGGCAGCACGCGCGAATATCAAGCTTTGATAAACGCTGTCGTGCCGGTGCGCAGCTTAAAAGGCAGCATGCGCGGCAAGCTGCCGCCCTGGGGCATCTTCGGCGGCGGCAGCGCCCAGGTCGGGGATGTTTTCGTCAACAACGTCCAAGTCGCCGACGGTGTGCGTGAAGTTTTTCTCAAACCGGGCGATGTGGTGCGCGTGCAGACCAACGCCGGCGGCGGTTTCGGCGACCCGTTCGAGCGCGATCCGCAATTGGTTTTGCGCGACGTGCTTGACCGCTACGTGACCATCGAACATGCGCGTGCGGATTATGGTGTTGTGATCGACCTGATGCGTTTGGTGGTGGATGTCGAGGCCACGAGGAAATTGCGCGCGACGCGCGAGAACAGTGAGAAGTGGGGAGTAAGGAGTAAGGAGACGGGGAGGGGAGGGTTTAGCCCCTGACTGTTCACTCCTTACTTTTGGCAATGGCAATGGGGAGAATAAAGTTCGGCGTTGGCCTCTTCGCCACCGAAAACGCCCGTGAGGGTTTGCGCTTGGCGCAACTCGCTGACGAGCTGGGCTACGATCGTTTTTGGGTCGGCGATTCGCACATGATCTGGCGCGAGCCCTACGCGCTCATGGGCGCGATGGCGATGACGACCAAGCGAATCGCCATCGGTCCTGGGGTCACCCACCCGTTGGTGCGCCATTTGACCGTCACGGCGAGCGCGATGGTGACGTTGAATGAATTGGCGCCTGGGCGTGTTCTTTTGGGAATCGGCGTCGGTGCGACCGGGCCGGAAAACATCGGTATGAAACCGGTGACCAGCGAAGTCTTTGGCGTCATGATCGAGCAAGTAAAGCGCCTGATGGCGGGCGACACAGTGGAGCTGAACGGCCGGCCGGTGCGCTGCGTCTACAGCGGTGGCGCGACGATTCCGATCTTTCTCGGCACGCGCGCACCCAAGGTCATGAAACACGCGGCGCTGCTTGGCGACGGAATCATCTATACGGGTGAGGTCGGCACGCTGGCGCAGACGATTGCGACGCTAAAGCAGTGCTGTGCCGAAGTTGGCCGGCCGCTCGACGAAGTCAAAGTTACCTACCGAATTCCTTGCTGCATCGCGGAAAATTCCCAAGAGGCGCGCGAAGAGGTCAAAGGCAAGATCGCGCGCACGGCGATGACCCATTTGGGCCGGCTCCACCGCATGGGTAAACTCGACGACCCGACGGACCGCGAAGCGGTCGAACGGCTATGGCAACACTACGATACCTACCACCATATGGAATCGGGCCATGCTCACCTGGTGCGCGACCAGTGGGTGGAACGCTTTGCCGTCGCGGGCAGCGCGGCGGAAGTGAGCGCGCAAGTGCAAAAACTCCTCACCTACGACATCGGCGAATTGACGATCATTCCGTTCGGCAAATCAAAAGCCGCCGTGATCGAAACGTTTGCCGATGCCGTGGTTATCAGAGCTTCGGTCAACGCCAATTCTTAGCCGGGCGCACGATCGACTTGCCCTCGCTTTGGCCCGTCTTCTCGCGGTCTATCCCTTATGATTGCGAATGATATGTTGCGCCAGGCGCCAGCGCAGCACTTCCGGATTGCCTTCGGTGATGCGCAGACTGCGCACTTGACGGTACCACCATTCGAGCGGCAGCTCTTTCATTAAGCCGAGTCCGCCGTGCACTTGCATGGAGCGATCAACCACCCGGCTTGCCATCTCGGTACAGACAATTTTTGTCATGTAGGAGAGATTGCGCACGTCCTCGCCGCGATCGGCGCGCCAGGCGCATTCGTAGACCATAAGTCGCGCGCTGTGCAGCTCCATGGCGGAGTCGGCGATCATGAATTGAATCGCCTGGCGGTTAGCCAACGGTTGGCCGAAGGTGGTGCGCACCTTGGAGTATTCGATCATCATGTCCAACGCCCGTTCGGCGATGCCGATGCAGCGCGAGCCGTGGCCTTTGATGCGGCCGGCGGTGATCCATTTTTGGCCGAGCGTGAACCCATCGCCAAGCTTGCCGATGATATTGGCGGCGGGCACGCGCACGTTATCAAAATGAATCTGCCAGGGATCGTCGCCCATCATGGTTTGCCATTGTTTTTCAATGATGACGCCCGGACTTTTCATATCGACCATGAAGCAGGTGATGCCGCCGCGGGCGCGCTTTTCGTTGTCGGTGACGGCAATGAGCTGAGCGTAGTCCGAGGTGCCCGCGCCGGTGATAAAGCGCTTGGTGCCGTTGATGATGTAATCATCGCCGTCGCGCACGGCGTTGGTTTTCATGGCTGCCGGGTCGCTGCCCGCGTCGGGTTCGGTTTGAGCAAAACAGACCTCGAGCTTGCCTTCGATGACCGGCAGAAGAAAGCGCTGCTTCTGTTCTTCGTTGCAATAGAACAACACCGGCCGAACATCGGGACCGAAGAGCGGATTGGAACGAAACGGCAGCGCGACCGTGCGCGAAATCTCTTCGTTGATCACGCAGCGCGTCAGCAGATCGAGTCCCGCGCCGCCGTATTCTTGGGGCACGTCGAGCATCCACAGTCCCATCGCTCGCACTTTTTCTTGCAGCGGTTTGAGATACTTCTCCGGCATCTCTTCGCCGGCGGGGCGAAACTCCCGTTCGAGCGGGATCAGTTCGGCGTCGACGAATTTGCGGACCGTCGATTTGAGAATTTGCAGCTCTTCGGGAAGGTTGAAGTCCATTGCATGCCTTTCGTTTAGTGCAGTGACTCCGTTACGGCTTAATACCCTGGGCGGCAAACGCCCTATCGATAAAGCCGCTGTCATCTAGTTTCTTTACCAGACGCGCATCGTTGATCTCTTCGAGGTTGACGGCGCCGATTTTCGGATTCTGAGTTTTCATCAAGCGCTGCACCTGGGCGATGCTTTCGACCGACGGAAACGGCTTACGTTCCAAGACACGCAGTAGGTCAAGATAACCTTCTTCGGCTCCCGCGGCACTAATTTTCATGCGCCGCATCAACGTTCTGACGGCCGCCGTTTTGTTTTTGGGTGCCAGGATGTAGGCGACCGCTTCGATTTGAGCCTTGAGCAAGTTCTCCAAGGTGTCGCCGCGCTGCTGCAAATAGCTTCGTTGCACCACCAGGGCCTGGCTGACGAATTGATGCTTGAGATCGGCGTATTCGCCGAGAACCGTGAATCCCTTGGGTTTGAGTCGGCTCGAGTTGATGCCGTCCAGGACGGCAGCGTTGACAATGCCGGCTTCGAGGGCCTGCACCGTCACCGCCTGCTCACCAAGCGCCTGGAGCTGCATCTTGTCGCGTTGCACATCGAGGCCGAAGTGCTCGAGCCACAGGAGCAACGCCATCCAGGTCGTGCCGCCGACGCTGGTGAGCCCGATGCGCTTGCCGCGCAGCTCCTCCGGTCGTTTGATGTTGGGCTGACTCATCAAGTCAAAATTGTTGCGGCTGCCAAAGGTGGCGATGATTCTTAAGTCCTGGCCGCCGGCGACGGCAGCCAGCGTCGCGCTGCCACCGGTGCTGCCGACTTGAATGTCGCCCGCCGCCAAGCCGGCGACGAGAATGGGCGCGCCGCGTATAAACACCGGCTCGACATCGATGCCATACTTGTGGAAAAGTCCAAGATCCTGCGCCAGCCAAAACGGCAGGGCGCGGCCTGGGCTGGCATAGCCGAGCATGATTCTGCCGGCGGCCGCCGCGAGCGCGGAGTTAGACCACAAAGAATTTATCGCAAGCGAACAAATCGCGATGAGCAGTACGCGGCGCATGGCATCGGCTGTGGGGCTAGATACTTTAAAATAGCAAAAAAATGCAACGCAGCTTTTTTCCCGAGCGCAAATATATCGCCCACGGCCGATGATTGTCAAAATCCTCAGCCATCTGGGCCTGCCGACCCGCGCCCCGCCGCGCGCCCCGGCTCGTCGAGTCGACTTATTCCAGGAAATCTGACACCCGAAAACCGCCTGCCACTGCAAGCCGATGGCGCCGCTCGCTCCGAGTTCGACAGAGCGGCGCCGTAAGCAACCTTTCGCGCGCTTACCGACCGCTCGCCGGCCAAGCCGACGGTAGAAGAGTGGGCTTTTTCATCGCGTAGAAAACGGATTGACAGTTCTGCCGGTTCTCCGCTATAGCTCCGGCCATAGAAAAGGTGGGTTAAAAATCCTATCCATATTTTCGCCGCAACGTGGTCAAATTCGGCGTTGTTGAACGGTAAATCGCACCGAAAAGGAGAGAAATCCGATGCCTTGGATTAGAGTCATTCCCGAAAAGGAAGCCACCGCTGAATTGAAAGAAGTCTACGCCAAGATTCGCGCGCAACGTCAAGGGGAGCAGATCAATCGCGATCGCGACGCCGGCTCCGGCGGCCCGCCAGTCAGTCCGCCGATGTTGCATAGCCTAAACCCCAAGGCGATGTGGCACACCGCCGAACTCATGTGGGAGATCATGCGCGGCGAGTCACGGCTGACCACGGCGCAACGAGAATTGATCGCCACGGTCACTGCGGCGACGCTCCATTGCCGATTCTGAACCGTCGCCCACGCAGAGTTTCTGCGTCAAGAAGGCGGCGACGATCTTTCAGTGGAGCAGGTCAAAGACGATTGGCGCCAGATGGGGTTGACGCCTGCGGAATTCGCCATGTTGGAATACGCTGAGAAATTGACACTGACGCCGAGCAGTATGCGCGAGGCCGACGTGCAAAAACTGCGCGACGTCGGTTGGAGCGACCGCGACATCCTCGACATTGTCCATGTTTGTGCCTATTTCAATTTTCGTGTGCGGGTCGTCGACGGACTTGGGTTGGAAGTGGCGGACTGGCAAATCGAGCGGGCGCGTGCGGGCGCCGAACGGGCGGCAAAAGCGGCCGAAGCGCGCGGCGTTGCGATGCCGCGCGATCGCTGGCAAGTGCGCTAAGAAAAAGCGCTTACCAGGAGCAGATCAAGCAGATCGTGTCTAGATGAATACGATTTGGTTTGAGAAGCGCGGGCGCCCACGCTTTGACGGGAGTTTCCTCACAGACTGTTGCCGCTACCAACGTCCGAATGCCAGCGCCTGCTTGCGCTGCTGCTCATCGCGGATGGTGGACCCGAAAACAGCCTCGAAGTATTTCTCTTTGACCAGCTGATCGACCAGGCTGTTGTCGAACATCTTGGCGAGGTCGGCGCCCTTCAATTCTTGGCTCTGGCGCTCGGCCACGGCTTCCACCGAGCCCTTCAGCGCGTACGGAATCGCCTCGAAAGCCCGCGCCTTCTTGAACAGATCGTAGACGCGGCTAGCGTCGTCGCTGTTGCGCGCGCCGCCGTACTTGAGAAAGATCTCCGTGGCCATTGGCTTGTCATCGTAGAATCGCTTGATCGCTTCGGTATGTGCCTTAGTGTAGGCCAACGCGGCGGCGCGCTCTTTGGTCAGCGCCTCGCGGCGAAACAGCGCGTAGGTGGAAACGTAGATATCGTCGTGGTCGAGCAGCACGGCGAGCACCGGCAGCCCCGCCGCTTGCAAGCGAAAATAAGCCGGCGCGGTCACCAGCGCGGCGTCGATCAAGCCGCTCTGCAGCGCTGTGGCCCGCGCCGCCGCGTCGACGCCCACGGAAACCCACTGCACGTCGCGGGCCGTGAGGCCATATTTTTTCAAGAGGCTCACCGCCATATGATAGGGCGGGTCGCCGACCCGGCCGACACCGATCTTCTTGCCGGCTAGCTGCTTCATGTCGACAGCGTTCTTCGAGCCGACCATGGCGAACGATCCCTTGTTCAAGAAACCGCCGAGGATCACCAGCGAATTATCCTTGGCAGCCGATAGCACCGCCGGATCGGCGCCGGCCGAAGTCATCGCCGCCTGTCCGGTGATCACCGCCACGATCGGCGCCGGATGAACGGCATAGACCAACTCCACATCGAGGCCGTACTTGGCGTAGAGCGCGGTTTCTTTGGCGATCCACAGCGGCCAGGATGCGCCGCTGCGGGCGCCGATCATCGCGATAGATTTTTGCAAAGACTGAGCGAAGGACGATGTTGGAGCTCCAAGAAAGAGCCCCAGCGCCAATACTGCGCTCGGCATCCGAACGCGATATCCGAAACGCGTTGAGCGTTTGGAACGGTTTGAATGACTTGGAACCATCGCCCTAGCCATCATTCGGCCGCAAGCCGTCGAGCACACGATGCCAGTCCGTCCCCGCCGGTAGGATGCCTTTGATCGAACGTAATCTTGAAAAGTCCCGTTCGCTTTCCTGGCGAATCACATGGGGCGGCGTTCTCCCTTCGGCGAGATCGCGCAGCGCGCTGAGTAGCAACTTGCGCAGTGCGATGATGGTCTTATCGCTGTACCCGAGATGTTCCTGGCTGCGGTCGAAGATCGGCCCCATGCTCTCGGTGGCGCAGCCATCCTGTTCGGCGGGGTTCACCGCCTCGATGCCCGAGAAAAGCCTGGCGCGCTGTAAGCCTCGGTCGATCAGATAGTCGTTGTGCAGATTGCGCTTGCGCCGGTAGTCCGGCTCGATCCAACTGCGCAGCGCGGCGCGCTCGCTGTCGTCGAAGGGCCGCTTGCGCATGTTGAGGATATAGAGCCAACTCGTCCGATCGTCGATCGGCACCCAAAAGCGAAAGCCGCGGATGTCGTCCTCTTCGAACTTGGCCGTCGGCGGCCCTGGCACGATGCTGAAACTAGGCATGATGTAGGGACTTGTGCGCACGTAGACGCGCTCGGCGCCGAGCTTGCGGATCGAGATGGCGCGCATGCCAAAGCTCGTGTCTTCGGCTTCCAGCGCCGGCGCGCCGTCGCGCTTGAGCGTCTCTTTGTTCTGAACGTCGTTGTTGTGCAGAAACGTCGTGTGCGATGAGTCGAAGTCGCCTTCGATGCCCTGAAGATAATTGCATTCGAGAAATGACTTCACTGGAAAAGTCTGCCCCGGTGCAAGATCCGCCCATTCATAGCGCGGCAACAGCGGCATTCGTTCCGCCGCGCCCATGTAGGTAAAAATCATCCCGGCAATTTCCTGGCAGGGATAGGCGGTGTGACGAAGCTTGCGGTGAAACTCGCTACCCGCCGGCTCCGCCGGCGTGTCCAGCACATGACCCTCCACGCCGAACTTCCAGCCATGATAAATGCAGCGCAGGCCGCACTCTTCGTTGCGGCCGAAAAACAATGAAGTGCCGCGATGGGCGCAGTGCTCGCCCAGGAGTCCGACCCGGCCGTTGGTATCGCGAAACGCGACCAAGTCTTCGCCGAGCAGGCGCACCCGCACCGGCGGACAATCGGGCAGCGGAATCTCCTCGGAAAGCAACGCCGGCAGCCAGTACGAACGCATTAGGGCGCCCATCGCCGTGCCCGGTCCCACTCGGGTCAAAAGGTTATTCTCTTCACGCGACAGCATTGATTACCGTTTTTCTTCCGAAAACGACTGGAACCATGTACCGGCCTTGGCGGGGGACGCCGACGAGCCGAAGCTATATCGAGGATGAGCAGAGATGTCAATTCCATTTCTGCTTGATGAAAAACCTACTGTTGCGCCAAAAGAGCCGCGCTCGATTTTAATCCGCTGACCGGTCTGGAGCTGGGAAAAATCATCGCCCGGCGTCTACAAACTTGACGCCCGGTTGGTGGAAAAACTCACAGCGATCTTAAAGTAACTCTCTCGCTCAGTGGCTTTTTACCCAATCGGCAATCCAACCGTTGGTTTCCTCGGGCACTTGCCAGAAAAATCCATGGGACTGGCCAGTTAAAACTTTCAACTTGGCACCGGCGATTCTCTGCGCGAGAACCTCCGATTGCGGCACATGATTGCTGCCAATTATATCTTTGTCGCCGACGACGACCAAGGTTGGCGCCTGGATCTCCCCCAGCCGATGGGTTCCCTCCCAATTGTGCCGCGCGATACAGAGCTGCAAATAGTCCTGTAGCTTGGCGTGGGTCGGCCAGAGCAAATCGTAAAACGCTTTTACTTTGTCGGGATATTGGCGCCGATAGTCGTCGGTAAAGTAGGTTTCTGTGTCACAGACTTCATGGCGGACGAATTCGTTGAAGCCTTTTTCGATCAGCTCCACCGTTAGAAAATAGGGCAACCCTGGCACACAGTCTGGGCCGGGACGCGCCGCAGGACCCGAGCCGCCGGCCGCAAGAATCAAGCTTTTAACCTTCTTGGGATAGTTGAGTACCAGTGCCAGCGCGATCCGCCCACCCATGGAATGGCCTAATACATGGGCCGAAGGCAGACCTAGATGATCGAGCAGCGCGGCCACATCACAAGCCATCTGATCGATAGTGCACACGCCGGTGACCCGGCTCGAACGGCCGCAACCGCGCGGGTCGAAGGTGATCACCCGCATCGATTTCGCCAACACCGGCACCTGATGCGATTTCCACACTTCGCCAGAAAATCCCGTCGCCGGAATGAAGACAAAAGGCTCTCCCTCGCCATGGGATTCGTAGTAAAGCTTTACGCCCGTCGGCAAATCAGCAATGGCCATAATGATATCTCCCGAATGATGATTAGCGCTACGTCACGGAGGTTCGCACAGGCGAACTCAGACTGTCAACCGATTGAGCGCACGTTCCAAGCCATCTGCCCGCGACGCCAATGACATAAAGCGTTTGACAGCAGGTCGGCGTGGACTAGAGAAAAACCCTTGTTCGTGGCTCGGCGCCGTAAAGTTATTGACAGCCGGCGACTGCCTCTCCTAGTGTAGCTCAATGTATCGGAATGAAAGGGGAGAAGAGCATGGCCGTAGAAAAAGAATTCTTTGACGTGAAATACAAAGAAGGCTCGCTGGATGCGAAAACCGCGCAGCTAATACTGTTCGCTGTCTGCATGTCGCATGGCTACGAAAGGGGCGCCAATCTTCACCTTGGCAAAGCGCGCGAATGCGGCGCCAGCGATGATGAAATCCTCGAAGCGGTGGTCTACGGCATGCGCCCGCCGGCGGCGCTGGCGCGCAACGTCGCAAGAAACCTATCTGTCAAGGGCCTTTGAGCTGACGTTTAGGCTTTTTCCGATGGAGGGGCGATAGGAGCCACTTAAGGCTGCCGTCCGTTGCCAGCGGAAAGGGTTCAGTGATAGCCTTCAGGAAGTTTAGAGTTTTCGGAGGAAGTCTAATAATGAAAGATGGTTTTAAGATTCTCGATTCCGATATGCATCTGCGCGAGCCGGCAGACCTGTGGGATAAATACCTAGACCCTGAGTGGCTTGGCCGAGGGCCGAAAATTTTGAGTTCCACCGCCCGCAGTTCAGCAATGGTCATGTTGGACGGCAAGATTCTCCAGGGTTACAAGCCAGCTTTTCGAGGCGGCATTTACGACGCGACCAGGATCGATCAGGAGATTGCCGAATACCGCAACAACGGCTTCAATGCCAAAACTCAACTGAAGGCGATGGATCGCGAAGGCTTAGACGTTGCGGCGCTCTATCCCTCAATCGGTTTGGGCATCATGATGCGCAGCGGGATGGACCCGAGGCTTGGGGCTGCGGTGGCACGGGCGTATAACAATTGGCTCTACGATTTTTGCCAAGAAGATCCCAAGCGGTTAAAAGGCGTCGGCATGCTTTCCTTCCACGATCCCAACGAAGCGGTTAGGGAGGCGCAGCGCTGCGTTAGCAAGTTGGGCTTTATCGGCGTGTTTGCGCGGCCTGAACCGCTGCATGATCTGCCCTGGCATTCGCGTTACTTCGACACGGTCTGGTCGTGTTTGGAGGAACTCGGCGTGCCCATGGGGTTTCACTCGGCGACCTCGGCCGGTGAGGTGCCGCAGATCGGCGACCGTTTTGGTGACAATCTTCTGCTACGCCACGTGGTCTCGCATCCGATGGAAAACATGTTGGCGCTGGCTGACACGATCGGCGGCGGTGTCTGCGACCGTCATCCGAAGTTGAAGCTTGCCTTTCTGGAATGTTATTGCGGCTGGGTCTCGTTCCTATTACATCGGCTGGACAACGCTATGGTCAAGGGGCGTTTTCCGACGGCAGGCAAATTGAAGCCTAGCGAGTATTTTAAGCGCCAATGTTGGATTTCCACTGAACATGAAAAAGAGCTGCCCATGATCATCGACCTAGTTGGCGATGACCGCATCGTTTTCTCGACAGATTATCCCCACGGGGACTCGGATTTTCCGCAGGGTGTGGAGGAATTTTTGGAGCAGAATATTTCCAACGAGAGCAAGAAGAGAATTCTTTGGGATAACTGCGCTAAGTTGTACAACCTGAGCTAATCTCCCATGGTTTAGCGCAGTAAAAGAAGAGTAAAGCAGCATTTCATTAAATCCAATATTCCCCGCAGCTTGCTGGGGCACTATTAAATGGGACGAAATAGGCAGCGCGCAAACCGGAGAATTCACATGCTAGACCAAGTTACAGTCATCGATGCCGACGGTCACGTTTTAGAGACCGACGTGGAAATGGAACAGTACTTCGATGGCGACTTCACGGGCCACCGCCGCACCGGGACGTTTTCAATCTTCCCTTCTCTCGACGGCTGGCCGCGCGGCTTTGTCCGCGGCTTGAACAAAGTGACCAAAATCGATGTTAATAGCTGGATTCAATTCATCGAGGGCTCGAAGATTTCCGCCGCAGTGCTATACCCCACGGCTGGCCTCTCTGCAGGTCTGATCCAAGATCACGACTGGGCCTGTGTGGTCTCGCGCATGTACAACAACTGGCTTTATGATCGCTACTGCAAGATCGACAAGCGCTTGAAGGGCGTGGCGCTGCTGCCGGTGCAATATCCATCAGAAGCAGCCAACGAATTGCGCCGCTGCGTGAAGGAATACGGCATGGTTGCGGGTCTATTACCGGCGGTTACGAAACTGAACAAAGGCTTCGGCCACCAGGACTTTCACCCAATCTATAAAGTCGCGCAGGAATTGAACGTGCCGCTCACCGTCCACGGCGCCGTGAGTGCCAACCTGGGATTCGATTTTCTCCAGACCATGTCGATGATCCACACGCTGGAGCATCCGATCGCACAGATGATCCAGCTCACCAGCATCGTCCTCGACGGCGTCTTCGATCTGTTTCCGAAACTGAGAATCGGTTTCCTCGAAGCCGGCGCCGGCTGGATTCCCTACATGATGGACCGCATGGACGAGAAAGATCACATCGACCGCAAACGCAAACATTTTCCGCTGAGCGTCAAACCGAGCGAATATTTCAAGCGCGGCAATATTTACGTGACCTGTGAGACCGACGAGAAAACATTAGACGTGGTCGCACGCGAGATGGGCGAAGATTACATGATGTACCCGACCGACTTCCCGCACGAGCGCGAAGCCGGTGTCTTCGCCAAAGACATCCCGGAGTTCTGGGAGCGTACGGACTTATCGGAAAGAGTGAAGCGAAAAGTGTTCAGCGAGAACGCCAAGCGGTTCTACAACATGTGAGCGCGTTCAGAATCTTCGAATCGCTCGTGTACTAGCCCGAATTATTCATGCGACCGGGAAAACCCATGACACTGTGTCGATCGAAGTGGAACTCTGGAGGAGCGAAGGCATCAGCGCAAATCGTTCGGTTTAATGCGCCGATGCTTGGCATCTCTTCGACCTTTTCACTGCGATTCGCAGAGCAGGGCGACCGCCGGTCGCCCCTACGAGGCGGCGTCGAAGCGGATATCTGTTGCCTTCGCTTCGGAAGAGTTTCACTGCGATCGCGCCGCAGCGATGAATAATCCGGGCTAGTGATTGCTGACCTCTGGCTTTTAGTCCTCGCATCCCAAGCCAGGTTGCATCTCGCCCGTTGATGGCATAAGCATTCGAATACTTTATCTTGCCGGAGGAACCGCATGCCCCAGGACTTGCGCAGCTATATCGATCTGATTCGCGAGAAAAAATTGCTGCTCGACATCAAGAAAGAAGTCGATCCGCTGACGAATCTCGCCGGCCTCGCTTATCGCGGCGAAAATGAGCAGGGCAAGGCGAGCATGTTTCACAATCTCAAGGGCTATCCGGGCTGGAGCGCGGTGAGCTACATGTGCGGCAGCCGTGAAAAGATGGCGCTGGGGTTGGGCACGACGAAAGACAAGGCGTTGACTGAGCTCGGCGGACGCATCGCCAAGGGCTTGATCAAGCCGAAGATCGTCGAAGATGGGCCGTGCAAAGAGATCATTTGGAAAGGCGACGACGCCGATTTGGGGCGCATTCCGATTCACGTGCACTCCGACAGCGACCGCGGTGTGCCGTTCATCGGCTCGGCGATGCAGTTTGTCAAAGACCCGGAAACCGGCACGCAAAACATCGCGCTGCAGCGCGACCACATCAAAGGGCCGAAGAGGATGGGCATCTTCGTTCACCCCAAACGCCACACGGATATTTGCATGCAGAAATACTGGAAGCAGAACAAGCCGATGCCAGTGGCGACGGTGATCGGTCATCATCCCGCGTATTATATTGCGTCCACGTGGACGACCAGCTACGAGACCGACGAGCTCGACATCACCGGCGCGCTGCTGCAGGAGCCCTGCAACGTCGTGCGCTGTGAGACCAGCGACATCATGGTGCCCGCCGACGCTGAAATCGTCATCGAAGGCGAAATCCCGCCCAATTACATGGAAGACGAAGGGCCGTTCTGCGAGCACGCCGGCATGACCCACGGCACGTTACAGCAGCCGATCATTAACGTGAAATGCATCACCATGCGCAAGAATGCGATTTATTACGCGCTCCAGGGCGGGCGGCCGATTTCCGAATCGCAGCCGCTCGATGGCTTTCCGATGGAGCTGGTGCTCTATGCTCGAGTTAAGGACGTCGGCGGGTTTATTGATATTAAGGACGTTGTCGCGCTGCCCTATGCCGGCGGCAGCCATATCATCGTCATTCAGATGACACCGCGCAAAATGGGCGAGGTGCGCAGCGCCCTGATGGCGCTGTTGTCGAGCCCCTATCTGCATCCGAAGATCGGCATCGCCGTCGACGACGATATCGACCCGCACAACGCGCAGTCGATCATGTACGCCATGTCGACGCGGGTCAATCCGAAATCGGATGTTTTCATTATTCCCGATACGCTCTGCCACACGGGAGACCTGACGGCCGAGCTCTTACCGATCACCGGCGCGCACATGGGGTTTCACCCGCGCATTGGTTCCAAGATGCTGATCGACGCCACCAAGGGCCCGGCGCTGACCGAGGAGCTGCGTAATTATTTCGAACCGGTGAAACCGCAGGGGTTGGTGAATGTGAAGCTGGAAGACTTTCTCGGGTAGGAATGTTCCGGGTTTCGAGTCTTGGGTTTCGGGTTAAAACTCGAAACCCGAAACGGGTGCGCGAACGCGCGACTATGAAAGTCCTGATTCACGCTGTTAGCAAGCACTTCGAAACCTCGCATGGCGCAACCCGGGCGCTTGGCGGGATCAGTTTCGATGTGAATGACCGTGAGTTTTTCGGCGTCATCGGCCCGACCGGTTGCGGCAAGACGACGTTGTTGCAAATCATCGCGGGGCTAGAGACGCCGACCCTTGGCTCGGTGCGCTTTGACGGCGAGCAGCGCACCAAATCCATGGTCGCCATGGTGTTTCAGGAGTCGGCGTTGATGCCCTGGCGCACTGTGGAAGAGAACGTGCCGCTGGGCGATGAATTTCGCCTGGAGCAGCCGTCGGTTTTGAAGCGGGTCAGCAAAGCTTTTCTCGATCTCGTCAAGCTCGGCGATTTTGCTAACTCGCGGCCCTACGAATTATCTGGCGGCATGAAGCAGAAGGTGGCCATCGCTCGCGCGCTCGCCAACGATCCCGAAGTCATTCTGATGGACGAGCCGTTCGCTAATCTCGATGCCCAGACGCGCTTATTGATGCGCGAAGAGCTCTTGCGCATTTGGGAGCAGGAAAGGAAAACCGTCATTCTCGTTACCCACAATCTTGACGAAGCGGTGATGCTCTGTGACCGCATCGCGGTGCTTAGCGCGGCGCCCGCCATGGTCAAAAAGATCATCACAGTCGATATCCCGCGGCCGCGCACCATGCAAAGCACGCGCACGCCCGAATTCGGCCGCTGCGTCGATGAAATCTGGAATCTGTTGCGTCACGACGTGGACCAGGCACAGCGCGATAGTCATTCGTAGCGATCGCTTTGTTTTGAAGTTTGTCAAACCCTGAGGGGTTGCGGTTCCAGCCGCTCAAGCCGTTCCAAACGTTCAAGCCAGCGGAACTGATGGCTTAACGCAGCGCCGGCACGACTTGGTTTGCTAACAGGTTAATGGCTTCTTCGTAGTCCGGCCCGAGCTTGGCGAAGGCCACGTGGTCGTAACCAAGCTCGCCGGCGGCGCCAGTGAGCTCGATGATTTGGTCGCGCACTTCTTCGGGCGTACCGGCGGCGTAGTAACAGCGCACCATGTGATCGCTGACCAGGGTTGACGCTTGTTCGACCGTGGCGCCGGACTCAAACGCGTCTCTCAACTTCAAGACCTGCTCTCTCTGCACGCCCATGCGGGCGTACTCTTCGGGCGTAAAACCTAACGCTTCCCACTGCAATATCGAGTGCGCCACCTGGCGGCGCGGGAAATTCATGGCGTCGTCGTGCGTTTTGGCGATCGATACGTTGAGCTCGCAGATCTTGCGCAGCTTTTTGCCTGATGCCGCAGCGGCGCTTTCTGCGGTTTCGAGCATGCCTTTCTGTCGGCCAGCCTTCAGCATTGGAATGTAAGTTCCGGAGCTGATCAAGCCGTCCATCACTCGGCCGCACATGCGTAACGCCTGCGGACCATTGCCGCCGCCGTAGAATTTAAAAGTGCTTTGGGGTTCGAACGCGAGCTTGAATTTGCCTTTGGGATTGAGGCGGTAGAAATCAATTAAGAAAGGATAGTCTGCGTAGGCGAATTCTTCGCCATGCAAAGCCCGCCGCAAAAGCTGCACGGTTTCGCGCACCATGGCGATGGGCTTGAGCGGCTGGACATGCTGCGGCGATTGGCCGAGATCGCCGCGGGCGACGCCGACGCTGATCTCCTGGCCTTCGCATAGCTCGGAGAGCGCGCCAAAGGCATCCGCGATATCCAACGGATTGTGAAAGTAGGGCACCATGATCGCTGTACCGAGGCGAATGGGCACGTGCGAGGCGATCGCCGCCAGCACGACCATCTGATTGCGATAACGCACATTGTCGTTGACCCAGATTTGCGAAAATCCTTTATCGTGACCGAGTTGCGCCAAACGCACAAGATCGCGCAGGGTGTAATGGTTCGCGAGATGCATGACGAATTGGAGGCCGAGTTCGCCGTGGTATTTTGCCATACTATGACTCGAATTTTCTCGCGCAAAGGCGCAAAGACCGCAAAGAAGAATTGAACATCCGAACTTGGCGTCCTTTGCGCCGTTGCGAGAGATGATTGCGTTCGGTCTTTAGATCTCGGTCACAATCTTTAGCTTGATCTTTTTTCGCTTGGCTTGATCGACGACGTACTTGCCGACGGCCAAGTCTTCGTCGGCGATGCCGTTGGACTGAAAGAAGATTCGCTTCGGCCGCGGCTGCGGCACACCCTCGGCGATGACTTTTTCCAGCGGGACAATATCCTCCCAGCGGCCGATGCTGGTTTGGCAGGCTTCGACCAGATCGCCGCTGTCGGCTTTGGCGGCGGCGACGTCGTCGACGACGATGTAGTCCATGCGCCGTATCAAGTTCTGCGACACTTCGTGTTTGACCGTTGAGTTGGCGCCGATGGAGGCGACCAGCACGTTGTTCTTGAGGCTATTGCCGGTGGCCACCGGCGTTGACGAATCGGTCGACACCACGAGAATATCCGATACGCTCTCGACCTCGTCGATGGTGTCGACTTCCTTCCAGTCGGCTTTGACGATTTTGCTCATTTGCTTGATGAAGTCGTTGCGCCGCTTCGGCGTACGGCCCCAGACCACCACTTGCTCGATATCGCAGGTTTCGGCGATGGCCTCCACCTGAAACGTCGCCTGCCAGCCGGGACCAATGACGCCCAATACTTTGCTACTTGCCGGGGCGAGATATTTCGCGGCAACGCCGCTGGCGGCGCCGGTGCGCAAGCTGCTCAGAAATCCCATGTTGACGATCGCCGCGATGCCGCCCTTGGCACCGCCTTTGCCGCCATCGAAGAGGGTGATGATGTTGGCACCGGCAGCATAGGAGCGCAGACAGATGAGATCGGACTCGGCGCTCCAAGCAGCCATCATGTTGAGCTGTTTTTGGCTGCCCTTGAGACGGCGGCGCGGCACGTTGCGCGTCTTGCCGGCGGCACGCGCACGAAAGATTTGCTCGACCAATTTTACGGCAGCCGGCATATCGATGAGCTTGCGCGTCTGCGGTTCGCTGATGATTAGGGTCATGGGTCCATTTCCCTCTATGCGATCTATAGCCCAAGGCCGCGCCGGCGGCAAGATGAATTTGCCTTGACGAGTTCGCCTCACCGTGTAAACTCCTACAGCTTTGCTCTTGACCGTGGCAGTTTTCGGATTGACAATGCGGTCATGAAGCACTGCCCCGATTGTTCCGCTGAATATCCGGACAACATGCATTTCTGTGCCCAAGACGGTAGCCGGTTGTTGGTGGGTTCTGCCAGTGGCACTCGGCTCTGTCCACACTGTGCCAACAGCGTGCCGGTCGCGGCTGAGCAATGTCCCTATTGCAACGGGTTCTTGTCGCCGCAGGTTTCCTCGTTTCAATGGTCTAGAGAAGATGATTTGCGCGAACCAACTACTCTGACAGGAGACATCCAGCGTATGCCAAAGAGCTCAAAATGGTTATGGGTGGCCGGGGTCCTATTGTCGGCTCTCGCGGGGTTTTTCGCCGGTGGCTATTTGCAGCGCAACGACTTGCTGCAATCGATGCAAGAGCAGATGAAGGACATGCAGGCCAAAGAGCAAAAGATCAAGTTGCTCGAAGAGCAGCTTGCCAAAGTGCAGCACGATACCGCGGACAGCGGCAAGCAGATCGCCGACTTGAAAAGCCAGCTCGAAGAGAATCAAAAGGAACTGGCGGCGACGCAACAGAAGTTGGCCGGGGCGGCAAAAGAAGCCGAGCGGCTGGCGGCGGCGCGAGTGGCTGCTGCCCAGGCCGCCCGGCCGGCACCGCGTCAGCCGGATCCTCCGGCGCCCGCAAGGACGGTGGCTCGGGCGGCAGATCCGATTCCGCCGGCCGCCAAACCGGCACCGGCGCGCCGCGGCGGGGAGCCCGGAACCTATGAGACGGTGCGCGCCACAACGGTTCACGAAGAGCCGGTGAACTCCTCCAAAGTGGTCTCGCAAATCGACAAGGGCACCACCATCAATGTCGTGCGTTCTTCGGGCGAGTGGCTCGAAGTGCGCTCGAAACATGGCAATCCCCCTGGCTTTGTTCGCCGTGCCGATGTTATTCTCGTCAGCCGAGCGAACTAAGCGAAGCGCGCCGATCCAGTCATTTTTCCACCGCCGCTAGATCAATAGCGCGGTGCCGTTGCCGTGTCGACGCTCGCAAAGGAGCGCCGCATTGGACGAACGCGCCGACATAGCTGAGCACCGCACGGGCACTGCAGACAAACGTGCCGGGCCGAAAGAGAGCGCCCCGGCGCAGCGTCGTGGCGGCACGTTTTCGTCCCTGCGCCATATCAACTACCGCTATCTTTGGTTCGGCACGGTTTTCATGAGCGCCGGGCAGTGGGTGCAGCAAGTGACCCTGGGCTGGTTGCTCTACGATCTAACCGGTTCTTCGGTGCTGCTCGGCTTACTGAACGGTCTGCGCGCAGTGCCTTTCCTCGTCGTCAGCCCCATCGCCGGAGTGATCGCCGATCGCATGGACCGCCGCAAGATCCTCCTGGCGATGGAATGTCTTTTGATGCTGACGGCCGCAGGCATGGGTTTTCTGGCGGCCTCGGGCTATCTCCATGTCTGGCACGTCTTTGTCTTTACTCTGGTTTCGTCCATCGCCTGGTCGTTCGTCGACCCGGTGCGCCAGAGCGTGGTGCCGACGCTGGTGCCGAAAGAAGATTTGATGAACGCCGTGGCGCTCAATTCAGCGGCGTTCAACATGACCAAGATCATCGGTCCCTCCGCGGGCGGTTTGTTGATTGCGGCGTTCGGGCCTTCCGGCAATTTTTTCGTTCAGGGTGCTGCGTATGCGGGCGTGCTCATTTCGGTTTATCTGATGACCGTGCCGCCGACTTGTGCCGATGCGCGGCGCTCTTCGGCCTGGGCCAACCTGAAAGAAGGCTTGTCATACGTTTGGTCGAACTCCGCGGTCTTCGCTCTGATGACCAGCGCGCTGATTCCGCGCATCATCGCGATGCCCTATCAGACTCTCATGCCGGTGTTCCAAAAAGACGTGCTTCAGGTCGGTCCCGAAGGCCTCGGTGTGCTGCTCGCCGCTCCCGGGCTTGGCGCGACGATGGCTGGCTTTATCTTGGCGACGCTCTCAAGCCGGGTGCAGCGGCAAGGTGTTTTGCTGCTGGTGAGTTTGGTGGCCCTGGGGGTTTCGATGATGTTGTTTTCCTGGACGACCTCGTTTCCGCTGGCCATTGTGTTTCTGGTCGCCAATGGCGCCTTTCAGATTTTTTATATGGCGACCACCAACACCATGTTGCAAGTCATCGTGCCGGATCATTTGCGCGGCAGGGTTATGAGCATCTACATGCTCGACCGCGGCTTGATGCCGATTGGCGCGCTGACCGCGGGCGTCAGCGCTCACTGGATCGGCGCGCCGGCGACCGTGGCCCTCATGGGCTTGACCGTGGTTTTACTGGGGCTGCTAGTTGCCTGGTGCGCGCCGGTGGTGCGCCAGCTTGCGGTGTCGGCGCGGGATTGACTTCAGCTCAGAGAACTTTTTAACTCTTGACCAGGAGGGAGTTTGGATGAATCCAGTTGCCATCGTGCTGATGCTTCTCGTTGTCTCGTTCGACATCGCGCAAGCTTCTTCGCAACGCGGTCGCGGTCCCGTTGCCTATAGCTCGGTGGGCGCAGCGAGAACTCCCGGATGGGGTGCCCGGTCTTCCTATTTCCAAGGCGCGCGAATTTATATTCCGCCGGCAGTGAGTTACGCGCGTCCCGGTGGTGTGTTTGTCTATTCATCTTATCCGCACTATCGCCTGCCCAAAGCTTATTTCAGCTATGCGCCACCCTGGCGCTACCCTCATTGGCCGATTGTAGGCTACCCAAGCATTATCGTGAGCACGCCCTACGTTTATGGTTATTATAGTTATTCGGGCGGCAGTGCTTATCCGCCTCCACCGATCGCGGCACCGGTTGGCGACGGGCGTGTCCGCGGCGAAGGGCAGTGGGCGCCCTACGATCCGACGCCGCAGGACGTCGTCGACCGCATGCTCAAACTGGCCGAAGTGAAGCAGGGCGACGTGCTCTATGATCTTGGCGCCGGCGACGGCCGGATCGTCATTGCCGCAGCGAAGAAGTATGGCGTCAAAGCTGTTGGTTTTGAGATCGACGCGGGTTTGGTGAAGTTGGCGCGCGAAAACGTCCGCAAGCAGGGAGTGGAAAAGCTAGTGGAGATTCGCCAGCAGGATTTCTTGAGCGCCGATCTTTCAGGCGCCAGCGTCGTGACGCTCTACCTTTCCTACGACGGCAATCAGGCCGCCCGGGCGCAGCTCGCCAATCAACTTAGACCCGGAGCGCGGGTGGTTTCCTACACTTTCGACATGGGCGATTGGCCGGCGAAAATAACCGAGAGCTACCGTGACTCGGCCGGCGATCTGCACATGATGTATCTATGGCAAATCGCCGCGCCGGCGGTTTATGGCGAGGGTCGGGCGACTACTCATAATGTCGAAGGCGTGCGATGACTGAAACCTCCACCAAGCAAACCCACGGCTTCCAGGCCGAAGTCAAACAACTGCTCAATCTGATGATTCACTCCTTGTACAGCAACAAGGAGATTTTTTTGCGCGAACTGATTTCCAACGCGTCCGACGCCGCCGACAAGCTGCGCTTCGAGGCGCTCACCGACAAGGCGCTGATGGAAAACGACGCCGAGCTAAAAATCCGCGTGGCGTTCGATCCCAAGGCGCGCACCGTGACGGTGAGCGATAACGGCATCGGCATGTCGCGTGATGAAGTCATTGCTAATATCGGCACCATTGCCAAATCCGGCACGCGCGAGTTTTTCGATAGTCTCACCGGCGACCAGGCGAAGGATGCCAATCTCATTGGCCAGTTCGGTGTCGGCTTTTATTCGGCGTTTGTGGTGGCCGACAAGGTGACGGTGCTGACGCGCCGCGCTGGACTTTCCAAGGAGCACGGCGTGCGTTGGGAGTCCGATGGCGGCGGCGAGTACACGTTGGAAGTCGTCGACAAGGACACCCGCGGCACGGAAGTAACGCTCTACTTGCGCGCGGGCGACGACGATCTGGCCAACGGCCATCGGCTGCGCGCCATCGTGCGCAAGTATTCGGATCACATTATCGTGCCGATCGTGATGAAACAGGAGGAGTGGGACAAGGACAACTCGGTCTATCGGACTACGGGCAAGGACGAGACGGTCAATCAGGCCAGCGCGCTCTGGGCACGCAGCAAGAGCGAGATCACCGAAGAGCAATATCACGAGTTCTACAAGCATGTGGCGCACGATTTCGAAGCGCCGCTGGCGTATTCGCACAACAAGGTCGAAGGCCTCAAGGAATACACGCAGTTGCTCTATATTCCCGCGCGGGCGCCGTTCGATCTGTGGGATCGCACGCACCGCCACGGCATTAAATTGTACGTGCAGCGTGTGTTTATCATGGACGACGCCGAGCAGCTGCTGCCGGTGTATCTCAGGTTTGTCCGCGGCGTGATCGACTCGGCGGACTTGCCGCTCAATGTTTCGCGAGAAATCCTGCAGGAATCGAAGGACATCGAAGCGATACGCGCGGGCAACGTCAAGCGGGTGCTGTCGATGATCGAAGACTTGGCCGAGAACAACAAGGAGAAATTCACCACGTTCTGGAAGGAATTCGGCCGGGTTATCAAGGAAGGCGTCGGCGAAGACTACGCCAATCGCGAACGCGTCGCGAAGCTCCTGCGTTTCGCTTCCACCCACGCGGATACCGAAACCCAGGATGTGGCGCTGACGGATTACATCGGGCGCATGAAGCCGGAGCAGGAAAAGATTTACTTCGTTACTGCCGACACGTTCGCGGCCGCGAAGAACAGCCCGCATTTGGAAGTGTTTCGCAAAAAGGGCGTCGAGGTGCTGCTGATGGCCGATCGCGTCGACGAATGGGTCATGCAGCATCTCACCGAGTTCGACGGCAAGCCGTTGCAGTCGGTGGCGAAGGGACGCCTCGAACTGGGCAAGCTCGAGGACGAAGAAGAGAAAAAGGCCCAGGAAAAAGAAGAGGGCGAAGCGAAACCGCTGCTGGAGCGCATCAAGAAAGCGCTCGGCGCTGGCGTCAAGGATGTGCGCGTCACGCTGCGCCTGACCGATTCACCGGCGTGTCTAGTGGCCGACGAACACGACATGGGTGGCAACTTGCAGCGCATGCTCAAGGCAGCGGGGCAAAACGTGCCCGCCTCCAAGCCGATTCTCGAAGTCAACCCGCATCACCCGCTGGTGCAGCGCCTCAAGAATGAGGCTGACGAAACGCGCTTTACCGATCTGGCGAAAGTCCTGTTCGATCAGTCGCTGTTGGCCGAGGGCGGCCAACTCGAAGACCCAGCGGGGTTCGTGAAGCGCCTGAACCAACTGATGTTGGTGTTGGGGCAGCCTGCCGGGTAAGCGGCGCCCCTGCGCAGTTTACCCGGAGACGGTTTGTGGCGAGAAAAAGTTCAGAGCGCGCCGTAGTCGTTCACGCGGCGTTGCCGTAGAGCTTGTCGATGAATCCGGTGTCGTCGATCTTGCGCAGGTAATGCAAATCCCACGGCTCCATCGGGCCGATGTGGCGCATTTTCGGGTCCTTGCCAACATCTAAATCATAAACATTCTGAATCGCCTGGGGCAGCGGGTAGGGTTTTTTCGAAAGCAGCTTGGCCCACTCGCGCTGCAGGTGTTCGTAGTACTCGTCGTCTTGTAGGCCGTAGCGCGCCGATAGGTTGCGCTTCAAGATCGGCACGACTTCGGCTGGCTTGGTTTTGAAGAAGTGCAGCGCTTCGATGAAGCCTTTGATGAACGCGTCGACGGTTTCCGGGTTTTCTTTGATGTAGTCACTGGTCGCCAGCAGTGTGGTGTTGTGAATCACCGGGCGGTCGGGGAGGGTCAGCACGTGCAGGCCTTTTTTGATACCGTAGAGATCGAAAGGCATGTCGACCAAAGCGCCGACGGCTTTGCCTGAAGTGATTTCGTCGACGAATTCTAAAAACTTGCCTGATGTGTCGTCGATCACGTCCATGTTGATCTCTTCCGGCTTCAGGCCACAGTCCAGCAACACCGCGCGCAGGTTGCCGGAGACGCAGGGCGCCTTCGAGTGACAGACAATCTTTTTGCCCTTGAGATCGTTAACCGTTTTGATTTCCGAACGCACGACCAGGCGATCGTCCCAATTGTTTTGCGCCTGCGCGAGGTAGGTCAAGCGTTTTTCGCCTTTGGCGCGCTCGCGGTAGGTCTCGTGATGCAGGCCGCTCAGAAAATCGATCTCGCCGGCCAGCGCCAGCTTGGCGCGGTGCGCCATGGTCGGCGCCTTGGCGCCGCCGACGATGTGCAGGTCGATTTCGAAGCCGTACTTTTCCATCACCTTCGATTCTTTGAAGACGTAGAGAAACGGCAGGTGCGATGAGTCGCTCGCCAATAAATCTAATGTGCGCATTTTGTTCTCCTTGGTTTGTCGGACTCGTTTTACAAATTTCTAATTCCCGCGTTCCAATCTTGAGCCTTGATGACCTTGCCGGTGATCGTCGGCTCGTCTTTTTGCGCCAGATGCAACACTAATGGCACGACCACTTCCGGCTCTTGGCCGCCGCGGCCGTCGACGTTGACGCGGCCGCCGGGATGAATGGCGTTGGCGCTGATGCCATGGGGCTGCATCTCCTTGGCGACGGTTTTCATCAAACCTTCGACGGCGTGTTTCGACGCCACGTAGGCGCACTTGCCGGCGACACCCTCGTGGCCGGCATTGGACGATATACCCATGATCACGCCGTGTTTTTGTTTGATCATGTGCGGCAGAGCGAAATGGGTGCAGAGGTAAACGGCGCGCAGGTTGACGCCCATGAGCAAGTCCCAATCGCCGATCGGGACTTCGTGGGTCGGGCGCTGGATTAAACAACGCCAGTCTTCATAGACGCCGTCGGGGTGCACCTCCATGCGCAGGCCGGCGTTGTTAATAAGGATATCGACGCGGCCGAATTCCTGCGCGCAAAAGTCGATCAACTGCTGCGCGGCGAATTCCTGGCTCAAGTCGGCGATAAAGGTCTCCGCCGTGCCGCCCTGGCCGCGGATCGCTTGCTGAACCGCGTTGGCACCGTCAGCGCGCACGTCGGCGACGACAACTTTAGCGCCCGCTTCGGCGAGTCCCATCGCCATGGCGCGGCCCAGGCCGCTGCCGGCGCCCGTGATAATAGCGGCTTGTTCGGCGATCTTCATGGTTACATTCCTAGCTCGCGTTGGGTTTCCTTTAACAGCGTCATATCATGAGCAATCGCAACTGGCACATTGGTTTTCTTGGTCTGTTGTTGGATGAAGCCCCATTCAATGCTCAAATCTTCGTCGGTGAGCAGGCCGTTTTTGCTGAAGCCGGGCTTGGCCAGTTCCAACGAGCGGGCGGCGTCTTTCTCGGTGGCGCGGGTCCAGTCGATGAGAATCTTCAGCGTGTCGCGCGGATGGCTTTGCAATAGCTGCAAGCTGCGCAGCGAGGCGCGCAGCACGCGCTTGATTAAATCTGGCTCTTTCTTGATTTTTTCTTCGTGCACACCAAATCCGGCAATCGGGTTGACGACGATCTCGGCGGTGTTGCCGAGCAAACGATAGCTGCGGTTTTCCAACTGCACATTCGACGGCAGCGGCATCAAGCTGCCCTGCACGATATTTTTCTCCAGCGCCGCGGTGCGCGCCGGGGTCGGGCCCATGGCGAGCAGCTGATAGTCGCCTTTTTTCAAGCCCAAGTGTTGCAGATGTTTTTCCGTAAGAATCGCCTGCGTGTTGCCAAAGGAGCTGACGGCAAACACTTTGCCCTTGAGATCGGCGTTGGATTGAATCTCCGGCCGCACCACCAACGAAAATAGCGGGCGCGAATTCATCGCTGCAACGAGTTTGGTGCCGAGGCCTTGCATGGCGCCATTTAGCACGGGGGATTTGTTCAACGAAAAGTCGATATGGCCGTTGGCCAGCGCGACGGTGGCGACGTTGCCGTTCATCTGAATCAGCTGCGGCTCCAAGCCTTCGGCGCGAAAGAAGCCTTTATCGATGGCAACTCTCACCGGGAACCAGGTCATGCTGACGGCGGAATAGGAGAAGGTGACTTTGCGCGGTTCGGCGCCGTGGGCGACCCGCAACAATGCGAAGAGGAAAGCTAAAGCGAGAAATGCGTGTTTTGTCATAGCTTGGGATGGCACCACGAAGGCACGAAGGTCACGAAGGTCGGAAATATTTGTAGCAAATCTTTTCTTGCCTTCGTGTCCTTCGCGTCTTCGTGGTGAAAATTACTCTTTAGTCGGATGCTCGATCGGCAGATCGGTGCGGTCGCCCCATTCTTTCCACGAGCCGATGTAGTTGCGCACCTTGGCAAAGCCGAGCAGGCGCAGCGCGATATAAGAGTGGGCGGCGCGATAGCCGCCTTGGCAGTACGAATAGACCTCTTTGTCAGGCGTGATGCCGGCTTTGTCGTACAGCGCTTTTAACTCTGCGTTGGATTTGAACTTGCCGCTGCCGTCGAGGTTGTCGGTCCATTCTATATGGATCGCGCCGGGCACGGCGCCGCCGCGGGCGGCGCGCACTTGGATGCCGAAGTATTCGCCTTCGCTGCGGGTGTCGAGTACGGCAATATTTTTTTTGCCGAGGGCGTGTAACAGATCGTCCGCTGTCGAGAGCACGTCGCGCCGTTCGGCGGTTTTCAAACTGGCGGCTTTGGGAGTTGTCGCTGCGGTAGTGACCGGCGCGCCGGCGGCTTGCCACGCTTTATAACCGCCGTCGAGCATCTTGACGTTGGGGTGGCCGTAATATTCTAGAAACCACACGCCGCGCGCCGCGCGCATGCCGGAGTTGTCTTCGTAGAAGATCACTTCTTTGTCCGCGCTGATGCCGCGCAGCTCGAGCACGTGGTGGATCATGAACATGAACGCTTTGAGCGGCGCGGCGCTGGTGTCGACCAGGCTCAGGCCAAATAAATCGAAATGGGTCGCGCCGGGGATGTGGCCGTTGGCGTAGTCTTCGGCGGGTCGCGTGTCGACGATGGACAAATTGCCGCTCGGCAATTTCTGTTGGAGCTGTGGCACCGTGATCAGCAGCGTCTCGCGCGTGTATTGCTTTTCCATAGGCTCCCTATAACACTAGAGGAAATGGCACTGCAAATCTCGATGGCGCGACGATCGCGTTTGGCGTTCTTGTCGGCATTGATCGCCTGCTGGTTTGGCGCCAGTGCCTTTACCTATCAGCTTGCGCTACCCGGCCGGAAGTTAGTGTTCCCAACCGATCACTATTCCCATCCCGATTTCAAAACCGAGTGGTGGTACTACACCGGCCATTTGACCAGCGCGAGTGGCAAGCCGTACGGCTATCAAGTGACGTTTTTTCGCTTTGGTTTGCGCGACAAACAAGACGTGAAAAGCCAACCGCTGTTTACCGACCTTTATATGGCGCACTTTGCGCTGTCGGACATCGCCGCGAAGAAGTTTACGTTTCGCGAACGGATTCAAAGGGGCATCGGCGACAAAGCCGGCGCGGCCACCGATCGCTACCTGGTGTGGAATGAGAATTGGAGGGTCAGCGGCGCCGGCAACGATCATCGGATCGTAGTCAGCGATCGCGGCACGGCGCTCGATCTTAATCTCAAGTCGCGGAAGGCTCCGGCGCTGCACGGCGACAACGGCCACAGCCAAAAGGGCGAAGGCGAGGGGCGGGCGTCTTACTATTATTCGCTAACGCGCCTGCAGACCGATGGCGAGCTGACGGTTGCCGGTAAAACCGAAAAAGTTTCAGGGCTCTCCTGGATGGACCATGAGTTTGGCAGCAACCAACTGCGTGACGATCAAGTCGGTTGGGATTGGTTTAGTCTGCAATTGGATAATAACAGCGAAGTGATGTTGTATATGATGCGCCGCAAGGACGGCAGCATCGATCTCCATTCCAGCGGAACCCTGATCGACAAGAACGGCGCGACCAAGCATTTGACCAAGCAAGACTACCGCATCGAGGTGCGCGAGCGCTGGAAGAGCCCGAAGAGCGGCGCCCACTATCCGATAAAATGGCGGGTTGCCATTCCGAGCGAGTCTGTCGAGCTGGAGATCACGCCGGCCTTTGCCGAGCAGGAGTTGATCACCAACCGGAGCACGCGGGTGACCTACTGGGAAGGGGCTGTGCAAGTCGCCGGCACGGCGCGCGGCGCGCCGATCAAAGGCAAGGGCTACGTTGAAATGACCGGATACGCGGGGAAGCTGAATATCTAAATGGCGACGTCGCTGGAGACCAAGCTTTTACAAGCCAACGATCAGCATGGGTTGTGGCGACCGGGCGAGCGCGTTTTGGTTGCGGTCTCGGGCGGTCCGGACTCGATGGCTTTGCTGCACTTGCTTTCGGAGCTGCGTCATGAGGTTTCGCTGCACCTTGAGGTCGCCCACCTGGAGCACGGTATCCGCGGCGACGCAGCCAAGAATGATGCCCGTTTTGTCGAAGAAGTAGCGCGCGATTTACAACTGCCATGTCACTTAAAGGAGATCGATTTGCCGCGCCTTAAGTCGGCCGCCGGCAAAGGCAATCTGGAAGCGCTGGCGCGGGCTGCGCGATACCGCTTTTTCGCCGAGGTGATGCAGCGGCAGGGCTTGGCAAAGGTTGCCACGGCGCACACGCTCGACGATCAGGCAGAAACGGTGCTTATGTGGTTCTTGCGTGGTGCCGGAATGAAAGGTTTGGCCGGCATCGTGCCGCGGCTCGAAGTCGAGGTTGGGCCCGACGCCAAGACAACAAAAAAGATCACGGTTGTCCGCCCCCTGTTGGCAATCTCCAAGGCGGAGCTGCTCGACTATCTGGCGAGCAAAAATTCCGCGTATCGCGTCGACGCTACCAATGCGGACACTGCTTATCTACGCAATTGGCTGCGCCTGGAATTGCTGCCGACGCTGCGCGCTCGGTTAGATGAGCGCTTGCCGCGGCGCTTGAGCCAGCAGGCGGGACTCTTGCGCGAGGAAGACGCTTTTCTTGACGAGCTGGCGCGCGTCAAGCTCGATGGTCTGCGTCATGGCGAAGCGCTTGATCGAGAGCGCTTGCTGCGGGAGCCGCTGGTCTTGCAAAGACGTATTGTGCGACTTTGGCTTTGTGAGTTGCGCGGTAAGTTATCCGGCCTTGACTATGACCATTTGGCCGCGATTTTGCGTTTGGCTAGAGGCGAGGCGCCGCAGGGGCGTTTAGCTTTGCCTGGCGGCCGCGAGTTAATTTGTGAGTATGGGAGGCTCAAACTCAGGGACACTAGGAGAGGGCGCGCAGGAAGCTGCTACACCTACGTACTAACCGTCGGTAAAACCCTCCATATTCCAGAAGCTAGCCTGGAAATCGTCAGCGAATGTTCGGCAGCGGCGAATTCGCCCCTGCCGGAATCTTTGACGCAAGCCATTTTCGACGTCGCGTTCTTGACAGGGCCTCTGATGGTGCGCAACTTCCGCAACGGCGATAGCTTCCAACCCTTGGGTATGACCGGACACAAAAAAGTGAAAGATCTATTTATCGATGCCAAGCTGCCCCTCGGAACTCGCGCGGTCTTGCCACTGTTGACGATGGGAGAGCAGGTGCTGTGGATTCCTGGACATGGACGCAGCGAATTGGGTAAGGTGACAGCGCGAACCCAGGCGGTGGTCCGTTTCAAAACGGTGCGGGTGCCCGTCTAAGTACAAGAATTATTTGTTGAACTGATAGGTGGGCTATGTTAACATTTTTTTGTTTCAATCATCAGGGAGGACTCGCTTGAGTCAGTCATCGAAACATATTGCGCTATGGCTCGTCCTAGCGCTGGTTTTTCTGGTTATTTTTAGCGTCTTCAGCAAACAGCATGGACGTGAGCCGGAGATTGTCTTCAGCGAATTCATGGGTTCGGTGGAGCGCGGCGACGTTCAGGAAGTCGTCATTCAAGGTCACAACATCCAGGGCAAATACAAAAACGGCGAGCGCTTCCGTACCTTCGCGCCCAACGATCCGGAGCTGGTCAAATCACTGCGCGAAAAAAATATCAAAATCGCGGCCAAGCCGGAGGAAGATTCCCCTTGGTACATGGTGCTGCTGCTCAACTGGTTCCCGATGCTTTTGCTGATCGGTGTGTGGATCTTCTTCATGCGCCAGATGCAGGTCGGCGGCGGCAAAGCGATGTCGTTCGGCAAGAGCCGCGCGAAATTGCTGACCGAGAATCAGCACCGGGTGACTTTTAGCGACGTCGCCGGAGTCGATGAAGCCAAGGACGATCTGCAAGAAATTATCGCGTTTTTGAAAGACCCGAAGAAATTCACCAAGCTTGGCGGCCGTATTCCTAAAGGCTGTCTGTTGGTGGGCCCTCCGGGCACGGGCAAGACGTTGCTCGCGCGGGCGATCGCCGGTGAAGCCGGGGTGCCGTTCTTCAGCATCAGCGGTTCGGACTTTGTCGAGATGTTCGTCGGCGTCGGCGCGTCGCGGGTGCGCGACCTGTTTGTACAAGGCAAAAAGAATGCGCCGTGCATTATTTTCATCGATGAAATCGACGCAGTTGGGCGCCACCGTGGTGCCGGCCTGGGCGGCGGTCATGACGAGCGGGAGCAAACCCTCAACCAATTGCTCGTCGAAATGGACGGCTTCGAAGCCAACGAAGGCGTTATATTGATCGCCGCTACGAACCGTCCCGACGTGCTCGATCCTGCTCTGCTCCGCCCCGGTCGCTTCGACCGGCGCGTGATTGTGCCGCGGCCGGATGTAAAGGGCCGTGAGGGCATCCTGTCGGTTCATACGCGCAAGGTGCCGGTGGGAACTGATGTTGATATCGGCGTGTTGGCGCGCGCCACACCGGGTTTCGCCGGCGCCGACCTTGAGAACTTGGTGAATGAAGCGGCGTTGCTGGCAGCGCGCAATAACAAAGATAAAGTCGACATGGACGACTTCGAGTTGGCCAAAGACAAAGTTATGATGGGCGCCGAGCGCCGTAGCATGATCATCAGCGACGAAGAGAAGCGCAATACGGCTTACCATGAGGCTGGCCATGCGTTGGTTGCCAAATTGCTGCCGGGCGCCGATCCAATTCATAAAGTAACGATCATTCCGCGCGGCATGGCTCTGGGCTTGACGCAGCAACTGCCGATGGATGAGAAACACACCTACGCCAAAGAATATTTGCTGAACAATTTGGTCATTCTTTTCGGCGGCCGGGTCGCCGAAGAGCTCGTCTTGGAGCATATGACCACCGGTGCGGGCAACGATATCGAGAAGGCCACCGACTTGGCGCGCCGCATGGTTTGTGAATGGGGTATGAGCGAAAAGCTCGGACCGATGACCTTTGGTAAGAAGGAAGAAGAGATCTTCCTGGGCCGCGACTTCACCCAAAAAGTCGAATATTCGGAGAGCACCGCCATCGAGATCGACAGTGAAGTGCGGCGCATCATCCAAGAGAGCTATCACAAAGCCAAGGACTTGCTGAAGACCAATTTGCGGCTGTTGCACAAAGTCGCCGAGATGTTGCTTGAGAAAGAAGTTCTCGACGGATCGGAAATTGACACGATCGTCAAAGAGTTTGGCGGGAACGGTGGCGCCCCGCTGACTCCATCGGCTGCCGCGGCGATGGCCTAAGCAAGCCCGCCGGGGTCACGCCAGCCTTCCTTTCGCCCGTCATTCACTTTCAGTTCTAATCTTCGCCGCGAGTCCTGACGGGCTCGCGGCTTTATTATCACTCGGCAGTTTAACTGGAAAACTGCCGCGCGGTTTTTTGGGAATAGATTCTGCATGTCGGTTGGCAGACAAATGCAAGCGAATCACGGTCACACCGCAATCAACTCCTGTGACGGGGCCGCTGGGCCGCGGACGCCGGCACGGCGTGGGTCGCAGTTGCAGACACGCCATGGTGTGCTCGACTACGGGCGGCAGACGCTGGTCATGGGAGTGCTCAACGTGACTCCCGATTCGTTCTATGACGGCGGCCGTCGGCTCGATCCCGGGCGCGCCATCGACGATGCTTTGCGAATGGCTGCCGACGGCGCGGCGATCGTCGACGTCGGCGGCGAATCGACCCGTCCGGGGGCCGAGCCGGTCTCCACGAGTGCAGAGCTCGATCGGGTGCTGCCGATCATCGAAGGTGTGCGGCGCCAGTCGGCGGTGCCGATCTCCATCGATACGTACAAGGCAGAGGTGGCGCGGGCCGCGCTTGCCGCTGGGGCGGACATTGTCAATGACATCAGCGCGCTGCGCTTCGATCCGGCAATGGCTGGACTGGTGGCACGCGAGCAGGTGCCGGTGATTCTCATGCACATGCAAGGCACACCGCGCACCATGCAGGGTGAGCCGCGCTATGACGATGTCGTGCAGGAGGTCCGCAGTTTTCTCTTGGCGCAGACCAACCTGGCGATGGGCGCAGGCGTGGCGCGCGAGCGCATCGTGATCGACCCGGGTATCGGATTTGGTAAAACCTTGGAACACAATTTGCGGCTGTTGCGTGAATTGCCGGAGCTGGTGACGGTAGACCAACCGCTCCTGGTCGGCGCGTCGCGCAAGCGCTTCATAGGCTATCTGCTCAATTTGGAGGCCGACGAGCGGCTCGAGGGCAGTCTGGCCGCGGCGGTAGCTGCCGCGCTGGCCGGCGCGAATCTGGTGCGTGTGCACGATGTCAAAGAAACCGTGCGCGCCGTGCGCATCGCCGACGCCATTCGCTTTGGCTCCACGAAACAGGCATAGCTAAAAACAGCAGCGCGGACACCATGAAAAACTTAGAGTAGTCGCGATTTCCCATGCTGGAGCTGATTCGACAAATTCGCTGGCAAGACCTGGTCGACATCGGCATTATTGCATTTGTCGTATACCGGATGCTGCACATCGTGCGCGGCAGCCGCGCCATGCAAATGATCGTCGGCCTGGCGGTCATCTTGGTCGCCTACGTTTCCTCACGCGCCTTGGGTTTGTTCACCCTCAACTGGATCCTCGATAATTTTTTGGGCTCGATCATTTTGGTCATCATTGTGATTTTCCAAAGCGACATTCGCCGCGCCCTCACCCAGGTCGGCACCGCGCCAATCTTCGGCGCAGCCGAGCGCCTGGTGCAGCGCCGCGAAGACATACTCGAAGAGGTCGCCCAGGCAGCGGTGGCGCTGTCGGAGAAAAAAGTCGGCGGCCTGATCGTCATCGAGCGCGACGTCGGTTTGAACGAATATATGGAAATCGGCACGCGCCTCGACGCGCGGGTGAGCCGCGAGTTGCTCGAAAGCGTTTTCCTGCCCCACTCACCGATCCACGACGGCGCTCTCGTCATTCAAAAGGGCCGGGTGACGGCGGTGCGCTGTCTTTTGCCGCTCAGCACTAATCCTAATCTCAAGAAAAGCTGGGGCACGCGCCACCGCGCCGCCATCGGTGTGACCGAAGAGACCGACGCCGTGGCGATTGTGGTTTCCGAGCAAGAGGCGACCATCGCTTTGATCATCGGCGGCAACGTCACCGAGAATATCGACGGCGCGCGTTTGCGCACGGCGCTGCGGGGGCTGATCAAATAGCATGAAGATGAAGCGCCTCTGGGAAAAGATCGTCTCGGCTTTCGGCAGCAACTTCGGCCTGAAGGCGCTGGCGTTGATCATTGCCGCCGGTCTGTGGTTTGCCGGCCATCGCGATATCGAGCGCGCGGTCGAAGTGCCGGTGGAGCTGCGCAACATTCCGCCCGATCTCATGGTCGTCGACAATCGCGTTGACTTCGTGGTCTTGCGGCTGGCTGGGCCGCGCACGTTGGTGTCGACGATCGATTCCGCTGAGCTGAAACTGACCCTCGATATGAACGGCGCTAAGTCGGGCGCGGCCAGCTATTCGCTGACGTCGAGCTCGTTCAGTATCCCGCGCGGTGTGACGGTGGCACGGATTACGCCGCCAGTGGTGCATCTACGTTTGGAGCCGGTGCTCAAGCCCAAGCTGCCGGTCAGCGTTAGACTCTCCGGCCGGCCGACCACGGGTTACCGCGTCAGCAAAATCAGCAGCGAGCCGGAGATCGCCACGGTGGAAGGTCCGGCGGACGACGTGCGGCGCTTGGCCGTGATTGAAACTCTGCCGATCGATATCGAAGGCGCCAGGGGCGTGATCAAGCGCAAGGTGCGGCTTGCCTCCGATGGCAAGCAGCTCGCGTTTGTCCCAGATCAAGTGGCGGTCACGATTGTCATCGAAGAGGAGGAAGGCGTCCGGGAGTTTCCCCGCGTCGATGTGCACGCGCTGGATTTTGCCGGGGTCTACGATGCCAATCCCAAGACGATTTACGTGAAATTGATTGGACCTAAAAACGCGCTGGATAAGCTCGAGCTGGGAGCGGCGCAAGTTCAACTGCCGCTCAAGGGTTTGGGGCCCGGCGAACATAATTTACCGTTGAGTTTTAATTTGCCTCCTGGAATAAAGGTTGTGGAGCAAAAACCGCAACGCATCCGGGTGCGCATTATCAAACCTGCGCCATGATGGATGTAGGGAGACGACCTCAATGAGCGATAAAGTGAGCGAAAAAAAGCAAATCAAACGTCGCCTGTTCGGCACCGATGGAGTTCGTGGTGTCGCCAACGAAGAGCCGATGACCTCAGAGATGGCGCTCAAGCTCGGCCGGGCCATCGCCAAGGTGCTAAGCGATCCGATCGCACACCAACGGCCCGATTCAGGCCGCAGCATGCCGCCATCGAGCTCGATGCTCTATTCCGAGAACGAAAAGCATCGCTATAAGATTTTGATCGGCAAGGATACCCGGCTGTCCGGCTACATGTTGGAGACTGCGCTGGCATCGGGAATCTCGTCGATGGGCGCCGACGTTTTGCTGGTCGGTCCGTTGCCGACGCCGGGGGTGGCGTTTCTCACCCGCAGCATGCGGGCGGATGCCGGCGTGGTGATCTCCGCCTCGCATAATCCGTTCGAAGATAACGGCATTAAGTTTTTTTCCTGGGACGGCTTCAAGCTTCCCGATCAAGTGGAAGCCCGCATGGAGGAGATGATTTTCTCCGGCGAAACCGATCGCGCCCGCCCGACCGGTTCCGAGATCGGCAAAGCCTACCGGATTTCCGACGCGGTGGGGCGTTACAACGTTTTTGTCAAAAATAGTTTTCCGCGCAACCGCACGCTCGAAGGCCTCAAAATCGTCGTCGATTGCGGCCATGGCGCCTCGTACAAAGTCGTGCCAGAAGTCCTCACCGAATTGGGCGCCCATGTGCTGCCCATCGGTGTGCAGCCCGACGGCGAAAATATCAACCGGCGCTGCGGCGCGCTCCATCCGGAAAATGCCCGCGACGTGCTGCTGCACGAGCAGGCGGATATCGCCATTGCGCTCGACGGCGACGCCGACCGGGCGATTTTCGTCGACGAGACCGGCGATATTCTCGATGGCGATCAGGTGCTGGCGATGTGCGCCTTTGACATGTTGGAAAAGGGCACCTTGAAGGGCAATACCGTGGTGGCTACCGTGATGAGCAATCTCGGGTTGGAGTTGGCGTTAAAGCCCAAGAAAATAAATCTGCTGCGCACCGAGGTCGGCGATCGCTACGTGGTCGAGCGCATGCTCGAGGGCGACTATAGCCTCGGCGGCGAACAGTCGGGTCATATTCTCTTCTTGGATCACAACACGACCGGCGACGGCGCCATTACTTGCCTGCAGGTGCTGGCGCTGATGGTCGAAAAGAGCAAGCGGTTGAGCGAGCTCAAACAAGCGATGACGCGCTTGCCGCAGGTGCTCGTCAACGTCATAGTGCAGGAGCGGCGCGATTTTGGCCGCATGCCGAAAGTGACGAAAAAAATCGCCGAAGTGGAGCAGGCGCTCAACGGCCGCGGCCGCACGCTGATCCGCTATTCGGGCACGGAGATGCTCGCGCGCGTCATGTTGGAGGGCGAGCAGGAGCCCAAGATTCGCGCGATGGCGGAAGACATCGCCAACGAGATCCGCGCCGAGATCGGCACCAAGGCATGATCCGCCTCGGCATCAACGTCGATCACGTCGCCACCGTGCGCCAAGCGCGCGGCATCGACATTCCCGATCCGGTGGAAGCCGCGCTGCTGGCGGAGAAGGCCGGCGCAAACGGCATCACCGTGCATCTGCGCGAGGACCGGCGCCACATTCAAGAACGCGATGTTTTAACTCTACTCAAGCGAGCCCGGACCAAGGTTAATTTGGAAATGGCGGTGACGCCGGCGATGGTCGCTCTTGCGGCGAAGCACAAGCCAGCCGATGCCTGCTTTGTGCCGGAGAAACGCGCCGAGCTGACCACTGAAGGGGGCTTGGACGTGGTGCGCCATCGGGGCAAAGTGGCGGACGCCGTCGCCAGGCTGCAAGACCGCAGTGTGAACGTCGCCCTATTTATCGACCCCGTCAAAGCCCAGATCGACGTCGCCCGCGAAGTCAACGCCCACGCCATCGAGATTCACACCGGCACGTATTGCAACGTGAACGGCGCCAAACGCGAGAAAGAATTGCGCACCATCGTTGAAGCGGCGCGCTATGCCAAAAGTCTGGGCCTCGAAGTCCACGGCGGCCACGGTTTGAACTACGAAAACGTCCAGCCGATTGCGCGCATCCCGGAGATCGTCGAGTTGAATATTGGCCACAGCGTCATTGCGCGAGCGGTAATTGTCGGAATTCAGCAAGCCGTGCGGGAGATGAAGAACCTTTTAAATCGTGCTCATAGCTCGTGACTCGTGCTCGTGGAAGAGTTCGCACGATTTTGGGGTTCCACGAGCACGAGCGACGAGTCGCGAGCACGACTATGATCGTCGTTACTTCCCAGCAAATGCGTGAGCTGGATCGCTTGACGATCCAGAAGCATGGCGTGCCCAGCTTGACGCTGATGGAGCGGGCCGGCGCAGGCATCGCTCAGGCGATTCTTGAAAAATTTGGCAAGGCCGCCAAGCGCGGTGTTTTGATCGTCTGTGGCAAGGGCAATAACGGCGGCGACGGTTTCGCCGTTGCTCGACTGCTCAAGAAGAAGCGCATTCCGTGTGAAGTTGCCTTGCTGGCGCGCCAAGAACAACTCTCGCCTGACGCTGCGCACAATCTCAGACTCTTTCTCAAACTCAAAGGCAAAGTCTCTGAAATTGCTGCCGATCAGCTGTTCTTGCTGCAGCGGTGCATCCACGCCAAAGGTTTGCTAGTGGACGCCATTCTCGGCACCGGCATGAAGAACGAGGTGCGCGGCCTCTTCGCCGAGGCGATCAACTTGATGAACGCTTCCGGGCTGCCCACCATCGCGGTCGATATTCCTTCCGGGCTGGATACGGATCGGGGCGTGCCACTAAGTGTATCGATTCAAGCGGAGATGACGGTGGCGCTCGGCTACGCCAAACTGGGCGAAGTGATCCACCCTGGGTTGGATTACTGCGGTGATTTGGTCGTGGCCGATATAGGGATTGATCATCGTGCGCTCGATGAAGTCGCACCGAAAACGGAGCTACTGACGGCCAAGCAAGTTGCGACGCTTGTGCCGCGCCGCGGGGCCGACACGCATAAGGGGACCTACGGTCATGTGGTCGTCATGGCCGGCTCGCGCGGCAAAACCGGCGCGGCGATACTCGCCTGCCGGGCGGCGATGCGCACGGGAGCGGGCCTGGTGACCCTGGCGGCGCCGCGCGGGTTGAACAATATTTTCGCTTCGTCGTTGATCGAAGTTATGGCCGAGCCATTGGCAGACAACGGCAGCGACGAAATGGATGCTTTAAACGATGATGATTGGCGGCGGCTGCTGGACCGCAAAAGTTCATTTCTCTTTGGCCCCGGTATTGGTATGACCGACACGACGCGCAACACCCTGTGTTGGCTGCTGCGCAATCTCGACATACCGTGGGTTATCGACGCCGACGGCTTGAATAATCTGGCGCTGGAACTCGACCGTTTGCGCCATGCCAAGGTGCCGCCGGTTCTTACGCCCCATCCAGGCGAAATGGCGCGCCTGCTTGGCACCAGTAATTCCGCCATTAACCAAAACCGCGTCGAGGTCGCCCGCGAATTTGTGACGAAACATCATTGCCATCTGGTGCTCAAAGGTGCGCGCACCGTGATTGCCACCGCCGATGGTAAAGTCTTTATCAATCCCACCGGCAACCCGGGCATGGCCAGCGGCGGCATGGGCGACGTTTTGGCCGGCATTCTGGCTGCCTTGCTTGGACAGGGGCTGCCTCCTGAAGACGCCATGAAGCTTGGGGTCTACCTGCACGG
>Ga0194131_10001089_pt1 | contig 47110 bp, 46 predicted proteins | sample TA2KigO120mmetaG_FD_148631 | JGI IMG/M metagenome (GOLD analysis project Ga0194131, IMG submission 148631) | Freshwater microbial communities from Lake Tanganyika, Tanzania - TA2015053 Kigoma Offshore 120m | ecosystem: Environmental > Aquatic > Freshwater > Lake | place: Tanzania: Lake...
CACTCGAGTGAAACCTGACGCGGCTTCTGCCACTTTGTACTCATCGTTTTCCTCAAGATAGAACGTCCCTGGCTGAACCGGAACATCGGCATTGATAGCTTGGTTAAACTGAAAGCGCTTGGCATACTCGTTAAGTTCGTGGGGCTTTAAAATATAGAGTCCTACTTTTCCAAAAACAGAATTGATGGAGCGAGCAAAAGCTTCTCTTAAAGTTACATGCCTAGCCCAGCGCGGGTTCATTTTTTGAGATAGATTTCTCTTATATAGGGTGTGATTCGAACCGGTATACGGAACAACAGTGTCTGGTTTGGCTTTCTTTTGGTCGATAGCGGCAGCGGCGGTCACAACTTTGAAAATGGATGCAGCAGGAAATGTTGCTTTAAGCACCAGATTTCCCATCTCTTTTCGTTCCCGGGTATAAGACACCAAAGAAAGGATCGCTCCGGTCGTAGCATCTATTGCAACAAAAGCCCCATAGTCCGGCTTGTACTGCTGAAATACCTTCTCCATCTGGTGCTGAGAGAGGAGATCTAAGTGATAAGTGGGTTGGAGCTTTTCCTTTTTTAAACCTACTTGAATTTCGATATCTTTTGGGAATAAATTTTCATTTAAGCTTGCTTCCAAAGAAGTCGCAATCCCGACTTTGGTCACTTGAGGAGCTAAGCTACGTAAGGGCTGTGCGATAAACATCACAAACCCATAGGTCACTGCGGCAAAAAACAAAAGATAAACGACAAGCCTTTTGGCCTTCTTAGTTTCCTTTCGCCCCATAAAGGTAACTATATTCGCAGAAGCGAAGACTGGCTAGTGGGAATTGCCGCTTTAAACACTTAGAACAGCGTATAAACAAAGGGAGCCATCGCTGAACCCTGAGCAAAAACAAGAAGCGCTCCTAAGCTCAACAAAGTGATTAAAATAGGAAGTAACCAAAACTTTTTTCGAACTTTCATAAATCCCCAAAGATCTCTCATAAAATCACTCATGGTAGTTTTCTCCTCTTTAAAAGGGTTGTTCCATCTGTTTGACTTCGCGAGGGGTCTCTCTCACTTGCCTAAACGTAGTCTCCCCGCAACCGGAAAATCGTCTCAATCTATCACGTTTTATTGCACGGAAAAAAACGGCTAAAGGGAAAAACAATAAACCATAACAAATCGTCAATAAAATAGTCGAATTGATCTTTCCAAGAACCAGACCCACTCGCATCCAAATGCGATAAAGTGGATTTAAAGCTTTAGGGTAGACAAGCGCTGTCAACCAAAACACGCCTAAAACAGCCCAAGGCCATCCGACAAACTCTCTTTTTAAAACCAACCAAGGATAAAGAGAAAAGAGCACCACCACTGCTCCTCCCATCAAAAACCCATAGTCTCTCAAAGTTTTTAGTTCCATTTTTTCAACCCTAATCAAGTTCAAACTCCTTTTGCCATGAGAGGTCTATTTTCAAAGGGGTTTGTTCCTTTTTAGAAAGAAGATAATTTTCTAAAACTAAATAATCCATTTCAGTTCTCATAAAACAACGATAAGCATCTTCCGTCGTACACACAATGGGTTCGCCTCGAACGTTAAAACTTGTGTTCACCAAAACCCCACACCCAGTTTTTTCCTTAAAGGTATTAAGCAGAGCATGAAATTTAGGATTGGTCCTTTGGTGAACCGTTTGAACTCTAGCTGAGTAATCGACGTGAGTAACCGCAGGGATTGAGGATCTCGGACAATTAAGTTTCTCAATTCCAAAGAGCATCTTTTGCTCTTCGGTCATCGGCATTTGATGTTGTGGGGCTATAGGCGCCACTAGCAACATATAGGGACTTTCCTGCCGAAGGTCAAACCACTCACCGACATCTTCGGCCAAAACAGCAGGAGCAAAGGGTCTAAAAGATTCCCGATACTTGATCTTCAAATTCATTACCGATTGCATTTTTCGGCTTCTCGGATCTCCTATGATAGATCTCCCTCCTAAAGCTCTTGGACCAAACTCCATTCTCCCCTGGCACCATCCAATCACATTCTCTTTTTCAAGAAGATCCGCGACTGTTTCGTAAAGACGACTCTCAGAAAGCAGATCATATTTCGCCCCCAATTTTTCTAGGGTGAATCTAATATCAGATTCTTCAAGCTTAGGTCCTAAATAACTTCCCTGCATTTGATCTTGCGCCCCATTGAGATTTCTAGGATTCTCAAAGTACTCATACCAAGCGGAAAGAGCTGCACCCAACGCCCCACCGGCATCTCCGGCTGCAGGTTGAATCCAAAGATTCTTAAATGGCCCCTCCCTAAGCAATCTTCCATTGGCCACGCAATTAAGCGCCACTCCCCCGGCTAAACAAAGAGAATCTACTTTAAGCTCCTTATGAATAGTGCGAGCTAACCGCAGGACCACCTCTTCGGTGACAACTTGGATGGATCGAGCAAGATCCATCTCCTTTTGTGTGATCTTTCCTTCTGCTTGTCTTGGAGGGCCGCCAAAAAGCTCATGGAATTTCGGACCGGTCATAGTTAGACCTACCGCGAAATTAAAGTACTCCATATTTAAATGAAAAGTACCGTCCTCTTTCAAATCGATAAGATGCTGATAAATCAGGTCTACATATTTTGGCTCCCCATAAGGAGCTAATCCCATCAGTTTGTACTCTCCGGAATTGACTTTAAATCCCGTGTAATAAGTAAAAGCGGAGTACAACATTCCTAAAGAATGAGGAAATTCAATTTCCCATTGTAAGTCGAGTCGATTTTTATCCCCTAACCAAACAGAAGTCGTCGCCCACTCCCCCACTCCATCTAGACAAAGCACCGCGGCCTTTTCAAAAGGGCTCGGGAAAAAAGCGGAAGCAGCATGCGATTGGTGATGTTCGGCAAAAAGAAGCTTAGGGGTTTTGGCTTTTTTGGAACTCGATAGTGTTTTAAGTTCCTTTTTCAACATCGACTTTAAAAAGAGTTTTTCTTTTAGCCAAACAGGCATGGCCATTAAAAAAGAGGAAAGTCCTTTGGGCGAATAGGACAGATAGGTCTCAAGCAATCTCTCAAACTTGGTCAGAGGCTTATCGTAGAAAACGACCACATCAACGCAATCAATCCGAGACCTGGCTTCTTTCAAACAGTACTCAATGGCGTTTTTGGGGAACCTGCTATCATGTTTCTTTCGAGTAAAACGCTCTTCTTGAGCTGCGGCCACAATTTGGCCATCCTCAATCAAACAAGCAGCGCTATCGTGGTAATAAGCCGAAATACCAAGTATTTTCATCGAGTTTCCCTAAAAATTTGGGCTAAAAAGCGTAAGAAGATTTTATTATTTCAGAGAGAGTGCCTTAAACACAAGCAAAAGTTGACCTGACCCACCAAGTCATAGTAGAAATCGATGATGAACTTAGGATTTCAAGAACTTTTAGTCATATTCATTATTGCTCTGTTGGTGTTTGGACCTAAACGGCTTCCTGAACTTGGAAAAAGCTTAGGGAAAGGCATTCGAGATTTTAAGAAAGCCTTAAACGATTCAGACGACCAAACTCCGCAACTTCCGGCTTAAAGGGAGCAAGTATTTAAATCTACAACTTGATTGTTCTATTTATGGATAATCACTTGTTCGGCAGAGAACCGTACTTTAGCCAGTTTAGAATAAAAATCCCCTGCGCTTCGATACCCCACTGCGCATGCCACGCACGTTTGATACCCTGAACCCTCTAGCTCCAATACTTCATCGTATTTTTGAGGCTCAATCCCTTCCATAGGGCAAGCATCAATACCCATTACAGCCACTGTGGTCATGAGATTTCCAAGAGCAATATAGCATTGCCGGGTCGCCCACTCGCTCAGACGATCTTTTCTCTCCCCGTTAAGCAGATCACCGATCATCATCTTTTTGTAACTCTCCAGTTTTTCTTTTGAGACATTTCGAACTTGAGAGTTTAAAGAAATAAAATCTTCAATGTATTTTTCATTTAAATCAATTTTGTTGGCGAAAACGACATAGTGGGAACAATCTTCAACTTGAGTTTGATTCCAGCTTATAGGCTTCAGTTTTTTTCTTAATTCAGGACTTTGGACCACAATAAATTTCCATGGCTGAAGTCCGTAAGAAGATGGAGTCAGAACCAATGATTTTTCTATTGTTTGCCAATCTGGTTCAGAAATCTTTTTTTGAGGATCAAATTTTTTAACTGCGTAACGCCATTCCAACTGTTTAATGAGGTCTTGATTAGAAGTCAGGTTCATGTTCAGGGTTTTATTTTCTTTCCCCCTAATCGTCAACTTCTCGCGCAGCGATTTTTATTTTAGCTTCTCTAAAAACCGATTGTACCTTCGCAAAGCATCGTCCGTTTGAAATTTAGCCCGTTTCAGGGCCTGCTCCACCGACATTCTTCCGGCTAGAATCCGCTCCATCGCAGACTCAAGATTATCTCGAGCCTCAGCAAAAACCCCCATCAAAGCCCCTTGAGTTGCAGGCATCACGGCCGAGTTTTTTAACTGTTCAATGGCCGTTTTTGCTGCTGGAAATTTTTTATAAAAACCTTCTCTCTCAAGTTCCTTAATTAAATCTTCACGAATCGGAAAGTACCCGGTCCCCATGTGCCAGCGCTTTTGAACGTCTTTACTGGCCATATACCTCACAAATCTGTAACTTGCTTCTACCTCTGTTCGGGGTTTGTCCTTAAGAATCCACAGCGAATTTCCTCCTACGACGGTTCCCCCCGTAGAAATTCCATCGGCTAAAGGAATAGGGGCAGTGCTCACCCGAAACGTGGCTTTCCTAACCACTTCAAAAACATCACTGGTCGAATGGAGCATCATGGCACTTCTTCCAGCTAGAAAATTGGCCTCTGCAGGATCCCAACCTCTTCCAACATTGGTAAAGATTCCTTCATCCGCCATTTCCTTCCATAGAGTCGCAAAGCGAATCGCTTCAGGAGTTAAATATAACGCCTCGGTCGCTCTTGCTTGACGACCGTTGGCTTGGTTCACCAAAACCTGCCCCTGTCTTGCGATAAACTGCTCAAAAAACCACGAAGTCAGAGGCCAAGTAAGTCCGGTTTTACCTTGTTTGCGGTCTGTTAAACGCCGCGCCCATTCTTTTAGCTCTGAAAAGGTTTTGGGGGGGCGATCCAATCCGACTTTTTCGAAAGCCTCTACATTGTAATAAAGAATGGGATTAGAGGTCGCAAAAGGCAGCGAAAATAGCTTTCCATTCACTTCATAGTAACGCTTGATAGGGGGAAGAAGTTGCTTTAGCGGAAATGAAGGATCCTGATCGATAAATTCCTGCAGAGGTGCCACCGCCCTTGTGTCAATCATCACTTGAGTACCGATATCGGTAATTTGAGCAATATGAGGCCCTTGTTTTGCTAAAAGGGCGGTTCGAATTTTATTTAGCCCTTCTTCATAACTTCCGGCGAATTGAGGCAACACTTCAACTTGACCGACATTTTCTGGAAGCCGATTAAACTCTTCCACGAGTCTAACGAGAAGCTTTCCCTTCTCTCCAGTCATCGAGTGCCAAAATGTAAGCTTGCCGGGAGCGCCCAATAACTGAACTTGAATGAATACGATCAATAATAAACACTTCATGACTAGCCTTTAATCCCGCTCATGGTCATCCCTTTCACAAACTGTCTTTGGGTAGCAATAAAGAGTAAAACGGTCGGCGAAATCAACATAGCCGTTGCCGCCATGATCACTCCCCAGCTCATCGACTCATTTTGAGAGCGAAACATTCCGATTCCAATTTGGGCCGTTTGCATCTGTGTGGTTTGAGTCGTGATGAGAGGCCACAAGTATTGATTCCATGCCCCCACAAAAGCATAAATCCCAAAAGCGGTAATGGCCGGAAGCGATAGGGGAACGGCAAACTTAAAAAGAAATCTGAGTCTAGAGCACCCTTCAAGATAAGCGGCCTCTTCTAGTTCTTTCGGAATGGTCTTAAAAAACTGATAAAGAAAAAAGATCCCAAAGCCACTTGCTGAAAAGGGGACAATGAGAGCGGGATAGGTATTAAGCCAATTCCAACTCGCCAGAGTGAAGTAGTTGGGGATAATGGTAACCTCACCCGGTATCATCATCGTGCCCACGATGAGTGCCATCACCCATTTTTGTCCTTTAAATTCAAGCCGAGAAAGTGCGTAGGCGGCTAAGACCGAAGTGAATAACTGGCAAAACGTAATGAAGCTTGCCACAATAGCGGAATTCAATAAAAATCTTAAGAGCGGTGCCGAAGCCAAAGCCTCATGGTAATTGAACCACTGGATAGCTTTCGGAAATAATTTAGGAGGGTATTGAATCACTTCCGCCCCTTCTTTCCATGAGACGCAAAGCAAATAAAACAGAGGGAAGACTTGAATCAATGCGGGCAATAATAAAACGAGAGTCGCAATCCAACGTTGTTTCAGTTTTCGATCTTTAAAACGGCTAACCATAGTGAACCCTCTTTTTTGCCATTCGAAACTGAACCATCGTGGCCAAAAGAATTAACCCAAAGAGAATCACTGCCTCACTCGAAGCAAGCCCGGTTCTAAATTTAACAAAAGCATCTCGGTAAAGGTTATAAACCAGTGTAGTCGTTTCTCCCATCGGACCACCGGTAGTGAGAATATGGATTTGACCGAAACTTTGAAGAGAATTTATCACCGAAACAACACTCACAAAAAAAAGGGTGGGAGAAAGAAGAGGGAGGGTGACATAGCGAAAAACTTGCCAACTATTAGCCCCGTCCAGCTCGGCCGCTTCTTTGAGTTCAAGAGGAATTGAAGTTAAGCCGGCCAAAAAGAAAATAATATTAAATCCGATCTCTTTCCAAACAGTCGCCACAGCCACTGCGACCAACGCCCAATCGGGATCGGCTAACCAATTAGGGCCGTGAATTCCTAGAACATCTAAAGCATAATTCAAAAATCCGGCCGTCGGATTATAGATAAAGATCCAAAGCATCGCTGCCATGCTTGATGAAATCGCGACAGGAAGCAAAAAAAGCGTTCTAAACATATTTTGAAAAAAGGGGTTCGCATCTAGAAGCACTGCTACTGTGAGGCTAATCACCAAACTTGGAATGACCGTATACAAAAGAAAGAAAAGGGTCACGCGAACCGTTTGCCAATAGTCAGGAGAATTAAACAGTACTTGATAATTTTCAAAGCCTACGAAAAAACTTCTTTTTGAAAAGGGCTCGACATCCTGGAAGCTGAGCCAAAAGGACTGCGCGGCGGGATAAAGTACAAAGAGGGCCAGTACCGCGAGAGTCGGGAACAAAAGTCCCCAAGCTAAGGCTGAAGATTTTCTATTCATAACCTCTTCCCGCCGGCATCAAAGGAAAAAACCTTACTTTTATCGACCCAAATAGAGACCGTTTCCCCCGTATGAGGAAATCGATCCGACTTAAGTTCACTCACAAGATAGTGATCATGAATTCGACCGTTTCCCCCGCATGAGGAAATCGATCCGACTTAAGTTCACTCACAAGATAGTGATCATGAATTCGAACATGGATATAGGCAAGAGAACCCAAAGGTTCGACTAACACAATTTGTCCCTTTCCCAGAAAGACACATTCCCCTTGACCGGTATTGGCAAGAAAAGTGTGTTCCGGCCTAACTCCCGCTGAACTCGCCTGAACATTTCCTTTTAGGCTCTGCAACAATTCGCCCTGCAAAAAATTCATTGAAGGAGTTCCTATAAAAGACGCGACAAATTTAGTTTTTGGATTTTGATAGAGTTCCAAAGGGCTCCCTACTTGTTCCAATTTACCTTGATACATCACTGCGATTCGATCGGCTAAGGTCATCGCTTCGACTTGATCATGCGTCACATAAATACTCGTAGCGCTCAATCTTCGATGAAGATGACTTATCTCAGTTCTCATTTTCACTCTTAGCTGAGCATCTAAGTTCGAGAGGGGCTCATCGAATAAAAAGACTTTGGGCTGGCGGACCATGGCTCGTCCCATTGCAACCCGTTGTTTTTGCCCACCTGACAACTGTCCCGGCTTTTTATCAAGGTGTGCAGAAAGGCCTAAAACCTCCGCAGCTTCATTAACGCGTCTTCCAATCTCTTTTTTATCAACTTTCGCTAATTCCAAGCCAAACTTAAGATTATCTCTAACAGTCATATGTGGATAGAGCGCATAATTTTGAAAAACCATGGCAACGCCTCTTAATTTAGGGGCCATCGTGGTTACATCTTGAGAGTCGATAGCGATATTGCCGGCAGAGGGAAGTTCAAGACCGGCAACCATGCGCAAGAGAGTGCTTTTTCCACATCCCGAAGGGCCCACAAGGACTACAAATTCTCCCGACCGAATAGAAAGTGACACTTCTTTAAGGACTTCAATATCTCCGAATTGTTTTTTGACACGGTCAATTTCCACGCTAGCCATGGATCCACCCTTAATAAACTCGATTTAGTTTACAGCTCAATAAAACACGCTACTATTCCATTCAAATGATTATCTTACTATTACTCTTTGGTCTATTTCCATTAACTTCTTTTTCGACAAACGATGGTGAATACGTAGAGCAATTAACTCAGCGTCTTGTTCCTTTCTACGAGAAGCTTCACCAGAACCCCGAACTTTCCTTTCAAGAGGAAAAAACATCGACAGCATTTGCCGCTCAACTTCGAGAACTAGGCTTTCAAGTTCAGCACCCTTTTGGCGGTTTTGGAGTGGTCGGGACATTAAAAAATGGTGAAGGACCGACGGTATTACTAAGAACTGATTTGGACGCTCTTCCTATTTTAGAGCAAACCCAACTGCCCTACGCTTCGAAGATACGCAACAAAACGGCTCAAGGGCTCGAATCGGGAGTAATGCACGCTTGTGGTCACGACCTCCACATCACCAATATGGTCGGAGTTGCGAATTACTTAAAACAACATAAAAACCGCTGGAAAGGCACAGCGATGATTATTGGTCAACCAGCCGAGGAAAAAGGGGCAGGAGCCAAAGCCATGCTAAAAGCCGGCCTCTTTAAGAAGTTTCCTCACCCCAATTTCGCTCTAGCCATGCATGTCGAGTCTTCTCAAACCACCGGAAAAGTTAGATTGATATCAGGTCCAGTGACTGCCAACGTGGATTCCATTGATATCAAGATGAAAGGGCGCGGTGGCCACGGAGCTACCCCTCATGAGACCATCGATCCCATTCCCATGACCAGCGAGCTAGTTTTATCTTTGCAGTCTCTTGTTTCTAGGGAGAAAGACCCTTTTGAACCGGCCGTCATCACAGTCGGATCATTTCACGCCGGCAGTAAACACAACATCATTGCCGATTATGCTCTACTCCAATTAACGATTAGAACATTCTCTCCCTCGGAGAGGACTCGCGTTATAGAGGGGATTACACGAAGGGCCAAAGCCATTGCAAGCGCTTATGGCGCCCCAGAGCCAGAAATAAACTCATCTGAAGATCCAGTCCCTAGCGTCATTAATGACCCAGAAATGGTTGCCACCCTTAAACCCGTAATAACTCGAATAATAGGAGCAAAGAACATTTTAGATGGTCACCCATCAACAGTAGGCGAAGACTTTAGCCGATATGGGCTTGAGGGAGTTCCAAGTGTTATGGTTTCAGTTGGGGTTCTAACGGAGAAAAGATTAGAACAATACCGAAAGAAAGGCCATGTCCCTTCTCTCCACTCCTCAACTTTTTATCCCAGTGTTCTTGAGACGCTTAGAATAAGTATTCCAGTGCTTGGAGAGAGCGCCATCGAACTCTTCAATCCTCAAGACGGCCGTTTGGCCCCTTTAAAGAGCCCCATCAAAGGATAAAAGGCGTTAAACTTGCCGACGTAGCTTTAATTTCAAGGCAAAAAAAAGGGCCGACATTTCTGTCGGCCCTCGCATCTCTTCATCTAAATTAAGCTGAAAGTTGCTTATTAACAAGCTTGGTCATTTCAAACATAGAAACAACAGCTTTGCCTTTGAAAATATTTTTCAAAATAGCGTCGGCTTTGATATTTCTTCTGTTTTTTGGATCTTGAAGCTTGTGCTTTTTAATATAGAGCCACAATTTTTTAATCACTTGAGTGCGAGGAAGTGGCTTCGAACCCACGACTTCGGCTAAAGCGGCACTTGGCTTAAGAGGAGCCATGAAAGCAGCATTTGGCTTACGCTTTCCAGCAGCTTTCTTAGTGGTTTTTTTTGTGGTTGTTTTTCTCTTTGTAGTTTTTTTCATCATTTTACCCCCGAAAAAGTTAGCGTTGAACTGCAACTACCCTCTGATGGTAAGCGCATTTAATAAAAAAGTACAAACATTTTTTTCTGCCCCCCCCCTTTTTTTTGGGGGATTTCCCTAGGGGAAACGCAGCATTTCGTGCCGTTTTTCATTGGCAAATCCCCTCTTTTTTCGCTCGAGAATATAGAGTTTTTATTGCGACTTCTCCTCTGAAACTGTATTTTTGTTCTTTCAACTCCCAAAAAAGGCAAACACGACAACTGATTTTAAGAGTGGGTATCACCGATAAAAATACCACTTTCGAAGCGATTGAGTCTGTTTAAGGCGCAAAATTTATTGGCCGTTTGACGATGAGGTGAATGATCAAATGAAACACCAAGAAAACTTATCAACTCTGGGATGCTCTCGATGTAGGTGGAGTGATTATTGGGAATGTGCCCTCTTGAAGAGTTGACCACATGCCTTACGGAGGAGTTAAGAACAGTGGCCTAGGACGAGAAAGCATAAGATGGGCCATGGAAGACATGACCGAAATTAAACTTCTCGTCCTAGAACACCTTAAAAGAAATAGCAGTTATCGAGAGACTCCAGTCGGGGCGTAAGCCTCAAGCACGTCCACAAATTGTCTCATCAACGGAGAGGCCAACATTCCGGGGGTGGAGAGAATTTCCCCGGCAGTTAAATATTTACCATAGACTAAACGATTTCTCTCATCTCCATGAGAGATAAGGGTTCCATTCAAAGAAAACCCTGCATAGAGACCGGTTCCAGCCGAGTAGACAAGAATATGGGCTAGAGGAGACACGTTAGTTCCGACGCCTTCACCATAGGGGCCGACCGCAAGACTCAAATCCCCTCCTAAAGTTAAATTAGCTCGGTTTAACATTTGCCGAGAAAGGGGGGTCATAAAAAGCAATACATTGTCGACAACTTGTCCCCCAATCAAAAATCCAAAGCTCACGCCTGCGGTGTTTAAAAAAGAAGGGGCGCTCCAGCCACTGCTAGTACGGCAACTGACCAATCCTGTGCTGCCTTCTCCGCCAAAAATAAATCCGGCCTTCACATTTCTTGTGACCGCGATACACTCAGCTTGATTTAATAAATACCGAGGGATTGGATTAGCCGAGGTCATTCTCTGGATGAGGACCGAGCGAGCAACTCCTACTCTGCGCTCAATATTAAAGGCTTGAGCTTGAATGGAGGTTAAAGCGAATATAACCACTAAGATACTGAATATTTTAGATTTTTTCATAACACCTTCTAAAAAACGGTTAAAACAACCCCGATGTTATACACCGTTACAGCGCATGGCATCAAGCATAAAACTTGAAATATCTCACCTGATTCCCAACTCCTTCATTTTCAGCTGAAGTCCTTTGCGGCTGATATTAAGCCTTCGGGCCGCTTGAGTGACATTATTTTGAGTCTCTTGAAGAGCCTCCTCAATGGCCTTTTTTTCAATGCGTCGAGTGGCGTCTTTGACAAGTTCTTTCAAAGAACCGGCCGAAGTGGCTTGTCGTTCGACAAATCTTTGTTCCTCAAACTCAAGAATTTCCTCAGGAAGTTGCTCCGCAGTTACCGCCCCTCCCCCATTAAGAACCATCACCCTTTCAATCACATTTTCCAGCTGACGAATATTACCCGGCCAAGGATATTGAACAAGCAGTTCAAGAGTTTCAGGCTGGAGCACAGGGGGATCTTTTTTCATCCGATCCCCCATTTTTTTTAAAAAGAAAACGATTAATCGCGGGATATCTTCAGGACGCTCCCGTAATGGGGGTAATTCTAAAGGAACCACATTCAAGCGGTAGAAAAGATCATTTCTAAACCGCCCTTCTCTTATCTCCTTATCTAAATCTCGATTAGTGGCAGCAATCAATCTGACATCTACATTGAGAGTTCTAACTCCACCGACTCGTTCAAAAGACTTCTCTTGCAAAACTCGTAGTAATTTGACTTGCATCTCAACACTCATTTCCGCTATCTCATCGAGAAACAAGGTCCCGTTATCTGCAAGTTCAAATCGACCCGGTTTCGAACTAATGGCTCCGGTAAAAGCCCCTCTCTCATGACCAAATAGTTCACTCTCCATCAGATTTTCGGCAATAGCGGCACAATTAATTTTGATAAAAGGCCCTTTTGCCCTAGAACTGCGCTCATGAATAGCCCCCGCAATAAGTTCTTTTCCCGTTCCACTCTCGCCTAAAATAAGAACGGTCGAATCACTCGACGCTACTTTATCAAGCATACCGTAGAGTTTTAGCATTTTAGGCGTCTCGCCTATCATCGGATGCGGGCTCTCAGAACTATTCCAGTTTTTTAATTCTTCGCTTTGAACTTTAAATGACAACACTGCTTTTTTGATGACTCTAGCTAATTCAATCCGATCAAAGGGTTTACTTAAATAGTCAAAAGCTCCCTGTTTCATAGCATCCACGGCCGAATCGATACTGCCATGAGCCGTAAGAATAATTACCGGTAGCGAAGATTGTTCTTCTCTTACCCATTTTAATAACTGCAACCCGTCTTCACGAGTTAATCTAAGGTCACAAAGTACGGCCTCAACCCTTCCCTGTTTTATGATTTCTTTGGCTTGAGTTATGGTACCGACTGAGTGCACGACATACCCTTCAGCTTCCAGCATCGCCGACACAATTTTTCTAATATTGATTTCATCATCGAGAACAAGAACTTCCGCATTCATGCTGTATCTTCCTTTATCCGAACTTCTTCTAACCGATTCTCTGATAATTTTCGTTTCATCGGTAAGTGTAAAACAAATGTAGTTCCAAAACCTTCTTTTGATCTAACGTTGATAGTGCCCCCCGAAGACTCCATCAAACGCCTGCAGATTGCTAGCCCCAAACCTGTGCCTTTCGACTTGGTCGTAAAAAAGGGAACAAACAAACGCCGCTGGGTTTCAAGTTCGATTCCTGGCCCGTTATCCTTAACCTCAATTTCCAAATAATCTGTAGAAGCACCAATCTTTTCATGTCGCCAGCCTTCCCAGACCTTAAAAAGTGGGAGTGACTCTAAATTGAAAGCTTTTTTCGATTTAATCCTTTTAAGCCTTACTTTGAGAATAGGTCGCTCCAACTGTTCCATGGCTTGAACAGCATTGAGAAAAAGGTTTAATAAAATTTGTTTCAACACTTCAGGATCCATCTCAATCAGGGTCTTTTTCTCTTCCGTTTCAACTTCAAATCCGATTTTTGTCCCTTTAATAGCTAATTGAGCGACATGTTCAATCACAAGCAGAGGGTCACACACACTTTGAGAGTGTATTTTTCTAGGCTTTGCATAATCTAAAAATTCGGTAACCACATTGGAGAGTCTTTGAGTTTCATCGAGAATAATTTGCAAAAACTCACTGGAATTTGAAAAACTTTCTTTCTCCTTCAATAGCTCTGCTGCCCCTTTAATGGACCCAAGCGGATTTTTAATTTCATGAGCCAAGCCAGCCGCCATTTCTCCTAAAGCGGCTAATTTATCTCTATCTTTCACATAATCAAAAGTTTGAGCATTCTTGAACATTAATCCCAACTGCCTTGTAATTGGGATAAACACTCTTAACTCCTCATTGGACAAAACAATTCTCTCCCCGGCCCTTACTGCACAAAAAGCAATCGGTTTTGCATCATACACAAACGGAATTACAAAATCGGCCTTTAAACTCCTCATAGTTTCTAGACACATTTCACAAAATTTCTGAGCCGACGCAGTTCGAAAAAAATCCCGGTCATTTTCAATATTCTCTAAAATAAAGGGTCGTCCCCTTCTTAACGCCATATATTCAATCAGGGGATTTGAGGAAGAAAGCTCTTGAGAGGCATCGATAACTTGGGCGTTAATTTTAAAGTAACTCAAACCGTCTTTTTCGAGCAAATAAAGGCTCGAAGCCTCAACTCCCAAACACTTTTTCAAAATGGTCTCAATTCGATTCGTAATCTGGATGGGTTCAAATGTTCCAACTAAATCCTCCAGAAATACATTTAGTTCCTGCTCGAGTGCCAAATGTCTTTTAAGAAACAATTTTCTAGTTCCGCGAGTAATGACTCTTTTTAACGGTTCAAAAAGAATCATGATCACAAAAGAAGCGATAAAAGTATTAAAATAAAATAGCCCCGATTGATCCCCAACCCAACTCACTAAAATCGAATAAATCAAAGTTAAAACTATTGCGATTCCCCCAAACAAGGTGATCTTCGTTAAGACCTCTTCCGAAGTCATGACCTCCTTTTGAATAAAAGTGTGAAAAATAAAAATTGAGTAAAGAACTCGAGAGACGGTGCCTAGGGGTGGCATATTTTCCATTCCCGAGTAGTGAACTGTATTGGTTACAAAAAAAGACAAAGAAGCAACTCCTCCCACAGCCGCAAAATTTAGGCGAAGTTTTTCTCTCGGAAGAGTCACTGCCCTACTGGCTCGATCAAGTGCAATGAGGAAAACTACAAAAGGGACAAGAACCAAAATGTGAGCCCAAAAATTAAATAGATTTTCATATTCCCGATAGGTCGGAAACGACATGAATAATAAAACAACTGCGAGAAATGGAATGTAAAAAGAGAGCGATTTGCTGAGCAAAGTGGAACGATTTCCCAAGAGTTCTTTACAAAACCAAAGCAACGGAAGACCAATAAAAAACGTAACAAAACTATGCCACGAGGGACTAATGATCGTTTCATAGCTTGCAAACCCCTGAAGACTTCCAATCGAATCATGTAAAGCAAGGGCTGCCATCAAAGCTGTAAACGATATCGATAGCCGGCTTTTAAAATTTCGAAGCATGGCTGCAACGCCAAGCGACACCGAGACAAAGGCGGCAATAATTAAGCTTACCGTTTCAATTCTCATCGTAATCTTTTAGTCCATTTAACAGGCTCATCGCATATCTCTAACACGGCGACCTAGCGTTAGTAAAACGGCTTAAGTGGATCTTGTCACAGAGCGTTTGAGTTATTATTCCCCTTACCTCATAATAGAAGTAGTACTTACCGAATTAATTGCCCTCTTGTTTACGCAAAGCACCCAACTCTAAACTGGAAGACACGTTGGCTCTATTTAAGAGAAATCTATTTGGACCTCCCGGCTCATCCGAAACTTCAGTTTCGGTTAACCTTCCCAACCGCAATTTAAATGTTGTAACCAAGGCTGATAAGAAGATTTGGGCGATTGGAGGGGGGAAAGGAGGTGTCGGAAAAACGGTTCTGACTTCTAATCTGGCGCTCTTTCTTAGTTGGCTCAACAAAAAAGTGGTCGTGATCGACCTTGATTTAGGCGGTGCCAATCTCCACACAAGTTTGGGCGTGAGCAACCCCTCAAGAACGCTTGGGGATCTTTTATACAATAAAATCGATAATGCTAACTCACTTTTACAGCCAACGGTATATCGGAATCTTTCTCTTATCTCCGGGGCACATGATCCAACTGGGATTGCCAATATGCCCAATGTTCAAAAAGCTCGACTGGCCCGCAAATTTAAAGAAATCGAAGCCGACTATATCCTATTGGATCTAGGCGCAGGAACCAGTCTCAACACTCTAGATTTTTTTCTTCTCGCCGACCACAAAGTTATTATCGTTACTCCCGAACCTACCAGCGTAGAAAATGCCTATCGGTTTATCAAGGCCGCATTTTACCGTACCTTAAGAGCCTCAACTCCTACTCCGCCTGTCCGCAGTCTCATTGAACAGGCGATGGATGAAAAAAACAACCAGGGCATCACTTCTCCCAAGGATCTCTTAAGAGAAGTAGCTCGATTATCTCCAGCAGATGGCGCTCAACTTCAATCGAAGATGAAAGAATTTAGCTTCACGCTGGTAGTGAATCAAGTCAGGACTAGAGCAGAAGAAGATATTGGTAAGTCCATTAAGATTGTTTGTGAGCGTTATTTTGGAATCCGTGTTGAATATGTGGGCTTTATTCCTTATGATAATTCGGTGTGGCAGTCGATTCGAAAGAAGGTCCCTTTTCTTATCGACACCCCCAATGGAACTGCTGTTACTCATCTCGAGGAAGTGGTTCGTAACATTTTAAAATTGGATCAAAGAGCTTAAATCTCCTATGTCGAAAAACACCACTGAAGAATCCTACTATGAACTACTCAAAATCCCTCAACGAGCCTCGATTTCTGAAATAACCACGGCTTATCTTGCGGCAAAAAATGCGTTTTCAAGAGACTCGATTGCTACCTATTCCCTGATGCCGGCCGAAGACAATACTGAACTCTTAGCTCTTTTAGAGTCGGCTTATCTCACACTGACCAATCCGGACAAACGGCGTGAATATGACAAAAACTTAAGCTCTAATGAGCTTTCCGATTTAGCCCTTGCAGTGACCAAATCGCGAAACGAGCCATCTCAAACTCCCACGAATTTGAAAACACCCACTCTGTCGGCTTCGGATTCTGTTGTTATCACTCTTCCTAGCTCCGAACTCAAACCAGACTCAATTGCCAAAACTGCAACTCCAACGACTTTTAATTTGGCGTCAGTTCGTGAAAGCAAAGGACTTTCCTTAAGTGACGTATCCCGAATTACTAAAATCCCACTCAAATACCTCAAAGCTATTGAAGAGTTCGACTCCAAGCACCTTCCTGCCATGGTTTACGTCCAAGGTTTTTTAAAAAATTTAAGTCACCTCTATCGTCTTGATTCAAAATCTACGGTCTCTATTTACATGGAAGAACTCAAGCTACGCGCAGGGCAGAAATCCGCTTGAAAATCAATGATTTTGTTGTTGAGATCTCGTCTCGTTTAGACACTTTTTTGTCCGAAAAAACCGGTAAAAGCCGCTCTTATATTCAAGAACAGATCAAACAGTCACGAGTAAAACTCAATAACCATTTGTGTCTTAAATCGAGTCATCGAATAAAGGCCGGAGATCGAGTCTTCTTCGAACCTATAGAAAACGCTCCAATCACCCACCTCACTCCAACTCCCGGCAACCTGAATATTTTGTACGAAGATGAATACCTATTAGCCATTAATAAATCTGCAGGTGTGATTGTTCACCCGGGAGCGGGGCGAAAAGAGGGCACATTAGTTCATCATTTGCTTCACTATTTATCTAACTCCTCCTTCAAAAAGATTTCCTCCGAAAGACCAGGAATTGTTCACCGACTCGATCAAGGAACCACGGGAGTTCTCCTAGTCGCAAAAACCGAAGAGGTCCAGAATCAACTTTCTCTACACTTTAAGAATAGAAACATAAAAAAAACTTACCAAGCCTTAACTTTTGGAAAAATGGCTCTTTCGGGCACTTTTGATTCTCCTATTGGACGAGATCCCAAAGACAGAAAAAAAATGAGCTCAAAAGGCGCTCACACTCGAACAGCGCTCACTCAATGGAAATCACTTGAGAGATTTCGTCATTTTACCCATGTTGAACTTTATCCTCATACTGGTCGCACTCACCAATTACGGGTTCACCTTTCGGAAAACCAATTTCCGATTGTCGGAGATCCCACATATGGGAAACGCAAAGTTAAGACCAGCCTTCTTCCTGAAACGATTACCCGCAAACTATCCGAATTAGATCACACCCTTCTTCATGCAGCATCTCTTGCTTTTGTCCACCCGAAATTGAATACAAAACTTTTCATAGAGGCACCACTGCCTCAGGACTTTAAAGACTTTCTACTTTTACTCAAGGAACATGATCCATGCCTTCAATAATGCACGTGACTTATGATTTCACTATTGAACCCAAAGGTTTGACCCGTCCACTTTTTCATCAAGTACATGGAAACCAAATGGTTTATGTTACAGATCAAAACCTAAGTCAGCTTTACCAGGCTCCGCCTGATGCCGATGGAGCTGTTACCGAGTCTTCCCACTTAAAGCTCTCTGTTTTTACAGCCGATTGCATACCGATGCTTTTTTTTACTACAAATCCCAAGGGGCCAATTGCCGCCATTCATTGCGGTTGGCGAGGAGCCCTACAAAACATCACCAGCACACTTCAAGATCTTTGGAATGACCATGACGGGGAGATTCACGCGATTCTTGGCCCTTGCCTTGAGCCCTGCTGTTTTGAGGTTAAAAATGATTTCATTGAAGCCTTTGAGGGCGCTAGCCATCAAGTTCGCCCTTATCTGACAGAAAAAGACAACAAGATTTTTTTTCATCTTAGTCGCTTTGTGATTAATGAACAGTTGAGCTTCATTAAGAAAGAAAACATTCACACTCAACATTTGCGTTGCACCTTTTGTTCGCACCCACAGCTTCCCTCCTATCGAAGAATTAAAGGCACCGATCCAAGAATCCGAGGCTGGATTATTAAATCTTAAACTAAACAAGTGGTCGATATCTGTACCCCACCACACTTGAATCACTCTAGAGACACTCCTTGATTCGAACTATTTGAGTTATCTTAAGCTATTTTCTTAAAAACCAGGTCGGCCCTTCTCAATCTTCATGACTAAAGCGTCTCTTTGCCCTTCGTAGTATTTTTTTCGAATTCCATACTTCTTAAAACCCACTTTTTCATAAAAACTAATAGCTGCTTGATTTTGACTCTCAACTTCTAAAAATGCTTGTTCTACCATTTCGAACTCCAACGCAGCCCTCAAAAGAGTTTCAGCAATATGCAACCTTCGCAATTGAGGCTCCACCGCCACCGTAATAACATCTAATTCACCTTGAATCAAAAGACACAACAAGTAACCCAATAGCTGACTCTCGCGAAAAGCGCCAAGACACAGCCCATGTTCATGATTAATAAAAAAGTCGAATTCACTTTCACTCCATACTTTTGGGAACGAATCTTTAGCAATCGTTCTAATGTCCTGGATGTCAGCTTTCGCAAGTTGCCTGAGAACTATCTCTACAGGCTGTCCAGCAATATGGAGGCTTCGTATTTGTCTTTTAAAGATTTGATCCATTCCTCAAGACTCTTTTGAACAGACTGTTTTTTTAGCAACACAATAATATTCGGACGGATACTCTCATAGCTCTTGCCTCGAAATTGGGCTTCATTTCTTTTAAAATACTTTTGAGCCTCATCTTCGGTCACGACTGGAGTCACCGTATCAATTTTAAGTTTCACAAACTTATCGGCCTTTATGGTTTTGACCGCTGATTTATAAAGTTCATTCTCACCGAGTCCGTATGCCTCCCGGATTAAGGCAAGATCAGCCGACTTTTTGCTTTTTTTCCAGCTATCAAAAACAATAGAAACTTCTACCTCTTTTTGTAGACTCTTCATTTCCGCTAAAACCATCTCTTCAAAAACAATCTTTTGAACCGTTTTTCGAAGTTCCTCACCTTGTTCTTCCATTAGAACAGGTTGAGTTCCCGTGTTCATTCTTTGTAGTGCCCGATAGACGTAGGCATCCTTGATCGTGATAACTTTTTTATTGATGATAGCTGCAGTACCGTTGACAACTTTCCCTTGAGATTGAGCACAAATCGATACACAGTTCAAGAAACCACAGAGAACAGCAATGAAAAAGACTTTCCTCATCCGGGAAGAATCGCTATCGCTTCTATTTCAACCACGACATCTTTTGGCAACTTTCCAACTTCGACTGTAGCTCGAGCAGGATAAGGATTTTTCATGTATTTGGCATAAATTTCATTAAACCTAGGAAACTCCGCCATATTAGTTATGAATACTGTCGTTTTTACGACATGGTCAAAACTCATTTTTTGCGAGTTTAGAATAGCCCCAAGATTTTTCATCACCTGTTCAGTCTGTTCTTCAATAGTTTTACCTACCACCATTCCAGTTTTCGGATCTAAGGGAATTTGACCTGAAACGAACAAAAGTCCGTTTGCTTTAATAGCTTGTGAATAAGGACCGATTGCCTGGGGAGCTTCTTGGGTCGCTACAACCTCTTTTTTCATTCTGCCTCCTTGCGCTCAAAAGATATTTGAACATTCACTTTGTGTTTTTCCATAAATTTAGTGATTTCTTGAGAAAGATCTATTTTACCAAGGACTCGTCCAAACTCTTTGGCTAGGAGTCCGTAGAAATCATCCTTCTTCTTGCCAAGACTTTCCAGGACCAATCCCACCAACTCTTTTGGGAGTTTCTTATCTTTTAAATAAGAACGAACCGAATCTTCCGTCATAAAAACAGTGGCAAGCCCGGTCAGAGTCATCTCCTTCATGATCTCGCTCCACCAGGGACGGTCCTGTGTTTTATCACTGCTCTTTATCTCTTCGGAATCATCTTTATTATCTTCTGATGGCATATTTAGTTCTCCTAGCCTTTTACCCAGCTAACTCTTTGGCGCGCGTTTCAAAACTCTCAAACATTTTTGGTAGATTAACTTCGGTGAGTTTCTTTGCAATCCATGAAGGGACAAGAAACACCACAGCCACATCAAGTTCGTAATGAACTTCTGTTTCTTTGGCCCCTTTTGTTTTGAGAAGCCACTTTCCCTCATTTTTCTTAAAAAAATCGCTCTCAAGCAATTTCCAGCGGACCTCTTCTTCACCTTTTAATTGAAACTCAAGCGTATAAACAAAGGTCTTAACAACTTCAATTTCGAATTTAACCTGAACTTTATCAGCGCCCAACTTTTTTACTACTTTAGCTCCGGTCACCTCGCCTAAAAATTCAGGATATTTTTCGAACTCTGTAATAGCTCGAAAAAGCGCTTGGGTTGGAACATTCATGACTTTATTTCTAACGACTTCTGCCATAGCGATTACCACCCATACCGAGGCTTATGGTCAAAGAGATGTTTGGTCTTAATTTCACGGATGGTCATCGTTTCCGATCTCATGACAATTGAATGAGTATGAGCTCCGCCACCAAAATATCTTACACCATTCAGGTAGCTACCGTTAGTGACGCCCGTCGCGATAAACATGACGTTTCCTTTCGCTAATTCTTCAATACCATAAACCCTGTTCTCATCAGTTATCCCCATGGTTTTAGCACGGGCTCTTTCACTCTCATTTCTAAACTTTAAAACGCCCTGCATGTCTCCTCCGAGACATTTAAGGGCGGCAGCCGCTATGACCCCTTCCGGAGCACCTCCGATTCCCATCAAAGCATCGATCCCAGTTTCCTCTTGTGCGGCCGCAATAGCCGCAGAAACATCGCCGTCCCCGATTAATCGAATACGACACCCCACCTCTCTCACTTCTGCGATAAGATCCGCGTGCCTCGGGCGATCCAGAATAATAACCATCAAATCCTGTAAGCCTTTTCCCGTCGCTTTTGAGATTTCCTTTAAATTCCAGGTTGGGCTTTTTTTAATATCTATAGCTCCTTTGGCTGCGCGCCCCACAGCAATTTTATCCATATAAGTATCCGGAGCATGAAGGAAATTATTTTCCTCCGCTGCGGCAATGACCGACAGGGCTTCACTTCTTCCTAGGGCTGTAATGGTGGTCCCTTCAAGGGGATCACAGGCGATATCAATATTGGGCCCTTCCCCGGCTCCTACCTTCTCCCCAATATAGAGCATGGGGGCTTCATCTCTCTCCCCCTCCCCTATTTGAATAGTTCCTCTAAATCTAATGGAATCAAAAGCTTTTCTCATCGACTCTACGGCAGCGTGATCGGCCGATTTCTCATCACCTCTACCAATCCAACGGCCCACGCTCAAAGCGGCCGCTTCAGTCACTCGAACAAATTCTAAGGCGAGATTTCTATCCATGAGTCCTCCAAGAAATTAAAAGGAAAACCTACCATAGAATAGAAAAAAGGGAAATGGCGCCCGGTGGATTCCCGGGCGCCTCTCTTGGGAGGGAAAAGGAAGATGTTTCCTTTACCTTGATTAAAAGACGGTTTCTTGCGGAGTGTTGTGACATCTCATTTTGTTTGAATTAGAGATAAAGCTATGGATTCTGATTCTGAGAAAGAGTTAAAGAAGATCTTCTCTTCCCGTTTAAAAGATAAACGGCAAAGCAAAACAAAGAGAAGATTAAGAGGGGAGGCCGATCCCCAGGCTTTTGGAACACTTCTTCCTGGCTATTTTAAGCAAAGCCCCAACACGATCACTAAAATTGAGGAGACAAGAGCCCTCATTGCCTGGGAAAAATATGTGGGGGAGTCTGCCGCACAACAGTCACAAGCCATCAGACTTCGATCGGGTACGTTAACGGTTAAAGTTTCTAATCCTATTTGGATGCAACAACTTCTGCTTTTAAAAGAAAAGATTTTAAAACTTTACCGCAAAGATTTTCCCAGTTTAGTAATTAGAAGTATCTACTTCACACGGGGGTAGCCGACACTCCGGTACTACCAAACCCACCAACACCACGGACAGTTTCACCTAATCCTTCTACTTCCTGCCATTCAATCTGATCGATTTTCTGAATCACCAACTGAGCAATTCTATCTTGAGGAACAATTTCAACCGCCTCTTTACCTAAATTAATGATGAGAACCTTAATTTCTCCTCGGTAATCACTGTCAATTGTTCCGGGAGCATTGACGACAGTTAAGCCTTTTTTAAAGGCAAGCCCGCTTCTAGGACGCACTTGTATCTCATAGCCTAAGGGAATTTCTACGCTTAAACCTGTCGGGACAGCCACTCTCTCTCCTGGCTGAACCCAAAGGCTTGATTCTAAGCAGGCATTGACATCGCAACCCGCAGCCCCTGTAGACATATAAGATGGAACCACTGCATTCGGTTTGAGCTTCTTTACTTTGACTTTAATCATACAAATAACGATACCTTTCCCTTTTTAGGCTTCACTCGAGATAATGTAATCACCGATTCTTTTTCGGGTACAAATAGCCGTTGAGCAACTCTTTGAATGCTTTCCGCAGACACTTTATCAATTTCGCGAACAATTTCTTCAATCGTGATGCGACGACCGAAGCTTATTTCATTTCTTCCTAAACTCTCTTGTCTGGTTTCAGTAGATTCTGACGATAAGATCACCGAGCCTTTTATTTGGTTTTTTACCATTTCCAAGGTTTTGGACGAAATGGGATGCTTCGCTACCTGGGCTATTTCCCGCGATAGAATTTCAACACATCGAGATAATGAGTTAGGCTTAAGAGCTAGATAAATGGCACAGACCCCATTTCCCGTAAAAGGGATAAAATCACAATCGACTGTATAGGCGAGCCCCGCTTTTTCCCTTATCTCTTGAAATAGTCGACTACTCATTCCACCGCCAAGGTAAAAATTAAGCACCACTGAATCAAACTTAGCTGGATCATGAATCGAAAGACCATCAAATCCGACAATGAGATGCAACTGATCAGTCGGTACAGTGGCTTTTTTGTGCACGGGAATATACTTGGTTTTCTGCTTAATCGATATAGGCTCCCATTTTCGGCCCTTAGCAGAAAAAAGCTTCTCACAATCAGCGATAACTTTTTCTTCTTCAAAGTTACCAGCGATACTGATTACCATATTTTTAGGATGATAATATTGTTCGAAGAATTTTACTGCGGTCTTCCTATTAAAACTCTCAATGGTCCGTTTCGAGCCAATTACCGATTGGCCAAGTGGTTGGTCTTTCCAAATATTTCTAAAGAAAAGGTCGTAAATCTTATCATCCGGGGACTCTTCGATCATTAAAAGTTCTTGGAGAAGGACCTTTTTCTCAAGCGCCAACTCCTCTTTCGGAAAAGTTGGATTCAGTGTCAGATCGCTTAAAACATCAAGCGCAATAGGCAGGTGCTCGCTTAGAACCGTCGCATGATAACAAGTGACCTCTCGATCGGTGAACGCGTTAAGATCTCCACCCAAAGACTCTAAAACAGTCGCCACTTCGAGGCTGCCTCTTTTCGCAGTCCCCTTAAACACCATGTGTTCCAAAAAGTGGCTCACCCCATTTAAAGATCTAGGCTCGGCTCCACTACCAACTTTTACCCACACCCCGACTGAACAGGACCGAAAATGCGAATTGCGCTCCATTACAAGCGTCGCCCCGTTGGATAATGCAACTTTTTGATACTGAGCTCGCAAGTGAGAGCCCCCAAACTAAGGAGTTAACTATTTTAGATTTTAATATAGACTAATCGTCGTCATCCCCATCAAATCTCGGCTTTATGTCATCTGAAAAATCATGACTAAAGCCTCGATCGTCAGGCTCTCGACGTGGGAATCTATCTTCTCTATCTCGATTGGGGCGATCTTCCCTACCAGAGAAACCTCTATCATCGCGATCATAACGACGGCCTTCTTGGCGTCCACCGCGATCGCGGTCTCTCTCGGGACGAGGGCGGTCTCTATCAGAGCCTCTGTCGGGCCCTCTGTCGCGACTGTCTCTAAAATCTCTTCCGCCTCTATCACGTCGTCCGCCGCGATCTCGGTCCCCGCCGCGATCTCTATCTCGGCCCCGATCTCTATCCCCTCTTGGCTCTCGGTCTCTGCCACCGCGTTCAAACCTATCTGAGCGCCCCTCAATTCGGTTGCCACGATTTTCGTCGCTCGAATCTTCTCCTCCTAAGCCCCCTGGTTCTCTTGGAGGTTGAGGTTGTGAAGCCTCTTTGCTCAAAAGGGCTTTTCGTGAAAGTCTGATCTTACCCGAAGGATCAACTTCTAAACATTTCACCTGAATGGTCTCTCCCATCTTCACAACATCTTCTACATGTCTAACTCGAAAATGTTCTAGCTCGGAAATATGACATAGCCCTTCTGTTCCTGGGATGATCTCTACAAAAGCTCCAAAATCTGCAATTCGTGTAATTTTGCCTTCATAAATCTTTCCAGGTTCAGGTTCTTCAACGATCTGATTGATAATATCGATGGCTTTTTGAGCACTAACTTCATCAGCCGAAGCGATGTGAATAGTTCCGTCGTCTTCGATATCAATTTTGACACCTGTGCGTTCAATAATACTTCGAATGACTTTACCACCAGAACCAATAACTTCTCGCACCTTGTCTTGCTTGACTTTAATTGTAAAAATTCGAGGAGCATATTTAGAGAAGTTAGGTCTAGCTTCGGTCAATGCTTCAGCCATTTTCGAAAGAATATGCAATCTTCCTTCCTTGGCTTGTTCTAACGCTGCTTCCATGATCTCTCGACTGACTCCGCCGATTTTCAGATCCATTTGAAAAGCTGTGACTCCATCAGCAGTTCCGCAAACTTTAAAGTCCATGTCTCCGAGATGGTCTTCATCCCCGAGAATATCCGAAAGAACAGCTATTTTCTCTCCCTCTTTAATGAGCCCCATGGCCACGCCTGCTACAGGCTTAGGGACAGGAACCCCGGCATCCATAAGAGCCAGCGAACCACTGCACACAGTGGCCATCGATGAACTTCCGTTCGATTCTAAGGTTTCGGAAACAATACGAATCGTGTAAGGGAACTTTTCTTTTGGTGGAATAACAAAAGACAGGGCTCGTTCTGCCAAGAACCCATGTCCAATCTCTCTTCTTCCAGGTGGCCGCAAGGGTCTAGCTTCCCCAACCGAAAAGGGAGGAAAGTTGTAATGAAGCAAGAAACTCTTATTATAAACACCGTTGATTGAATCGATTTTTTGTTCGTCGTCCGCAGTTCCCAACGTTACTGTGGCTAAAACTTGAGTCTCACCACGAGTAAATAACGATGATCCATGAACTCGCGGCAACAATCCTACTTCAGAAGCAATCGGACGAATTTCGTTAAAAGGCCTTCCGTCAATACGAGTTTTGGTATTAACCGTTTTCTCACGAGCATAAGCGGCTTTTACCTCTTCAAGATAAAGTCCGACTAACTTATTTCGTTTTTTGTCCGCATCGGTTTTAGGCTCTGCAACAAGGAACTTCCCGTTTACTTTTTCAGCAACCGTCGCAAGAGCGTCGTACCGATTGAGCTTTTCTTTAATTGAAAAGGCTTTTCCGAAATCTCCCCAGCTAAATTTTCTAATATCCGCTTTCAAGGCCTCGTCTCTTAGAGGCTTTTCATATTCTCTTTTTTCTTTGCCACATTTTGATCTCAATTCATCTTGAAGATCAAAAACAATTTTCATTTCTTTGTGAGCAAAATCGATAGCATCCATCATCTCTTTTTCAGAGACCTCTTTGGCGCTTCCTTCGACCATTACGACACCGGTTTTCACCCCGGATACGAGAAGATCAATTTTGCTATTTGCCATTTCGGAAGGAGGTGGATTTGCCACCAATTGGTCATTTAAGTACCCGACTCTTAGCGTTCCTATCGGGCCGTTCCAAGGAATATCAGAGATATGGAGTGCAGCACTTGCAGCGATTGAGGCTACATAATCAGGTTCATTAACTCCATCAATTGAAAGAACGGTAGCTACAACGTTTGTTTCATAAAGGTAATCTTCAGGAAACAAAGGGCGGCAAGGACGGTCGATCAGTCTCGCAGAGAGAGTTGCTCTATCTGAAGGCTTTGCCTCTCTTTTAAAAAAACCCCCGGGTAATCTTCCGGCTGAATAATATTTCTCTTGAAAATCAACGGTAAGAGGAAAAAAATCTTGATCGGCCCCAAGCTTGTGGCTTGATACGACCGTCACAAGTACCATCGTCTCACCGTAAGTAGCTAAAACGGAAGCATCCGCCTGTTTGGCTAACTTACCTGTTTGAAGGGTTAATACACGCCCACCGTAGTTGGCACTGACTTCGACGACACCCATAGTTGTCTCCCTTGATATATTTTTAAAAAATAATTCTTAAGCGTTTTATTTTCTTAAGCTTAACCGCTCAATGAGTTTTTGGTAGCGAGCGGAGTCGACTTTCTTTAGGTAGTCTAGTAATCGCCTTCTTGAACTCACAAGCTGTAATAAACCTCGACGAGAGTGGTGGTCCTTCTTATGAGATTTAAAATGAGGGGTTAAGCTATTAATTCGCTCAGTTAACAATGCGACTTGGACTTCAGGAGAGCCCGTATCTCTATCATGAAGTTTATGGTTTTTGATCAATTCCGTCTTTTTTTCCTTAATGAGATTCAACTTTTATACCTCTGTTATCCTTTTAGTTTAGCAAGCTCATACCATTGTTAGTCTTTGTTGGCAAATGGCTAAATTCTCTTGCACTTAGGTTACTGTTTTCACTTTTTTGCCTACCCTCACCGCTTTCACCGGGAGTTTGTTTTTGAGTTCGCACTACCCCTTCGGTTGTTAATAGTTTCATATAGTTACGATAGGCATCTTGCTGCCATGTTGAGGCAGATTTTTTAAAAGCCTCTAGTGTAAGACTCTGTTCCAGAGTAAATCTCCCACAAGTTAATCTTCTTAACTCGGTCAAATGTCCGACAGTTCCCAGCTTTTTGGCTATTTCATCTCCTAAACTGCGAACGTACGTCCCTTTTGAACAATGAACTTGGAACTTTAAAAATGGAGCCTCATAACTCACTAATCGAACGCTGTACAACTGAACGGGAACAGCCTGTCTAACGATCGATATATTTTTTCTAGCAAGTTCATAAAGCCTAACCCCTTGAACTTTTTTTGCACTATACATGGGGGGAATTTGATTCCATTGGCCTTCAAAAGAGATTAGAACCTGCGCGATTTGAGCCTGAGTTAATTGCGTTATCTCGCAAGTCTCAATGACTTTACCCGTGCAATCCATCGAATCGGTGGCCTCACCCAATTTGATGACCGCTTCATAACGTTTATCAGCATTCAAAAGAGCATTGGAGAGCTTCGTTGCTTTTCCTGTTAATACGACCAATACCCCAGTCGCAAAAGGATCTAAGCTGCCTGCATGACCGACCTTTTTAATTTTAGTCCATCGGCGGACTTCTCTAACAACATCAAAACTTGAGGGCCCTGCGCCTTTATCGATAACAATAACCGACTCGTCCATACCTACTCTTCCCCTCTAACCTTGAAAGCACCTTCATTTTCCATTAAATGAAGAAGTCGGTTGACCCCTTCACCATGAGTATCCTTCATAAAACGAAGTTCAGGAACACTTCGTAGTTTTAGCTCCTGACCTAATATTCGTTTCAGGTATGGGCCGGCTTTTTTAAACCCTTGAAGAACCTCTTTTTCATTCCAGGATTGCTCGACTTGAGTCTTGGTGAAATAGATCTTTGCAACTTTTAAATCAGCCGACATGACGACTTCGGTAACGACAACATTTTGCAATCTGGGATCAGAAACAGATCTCAATAACAATTGGGCCAACGTTTCCTGAATAAGGCCACCCATCTGCTTAGTTCTTCTTGTACTCATTGCGCGTAAACCCAACCTGAACTGCTTTTACAGAGTCCCTTTGATCTCTTCTTTAAGAAACGCTTCGAATTGATCCCCCAATTTGAGGTCATTAAAATTCTCAAGGCCGATACCGCACTCGTAACCCGTCGCTACTTCTTTAACATCCTCTTTGAATCGCTTTAAGCTAGAGAGTTTACCCTCGTAAACCACACGATTGTCTCTCAAGAGTCTTAGATAACACCCACGGACAACTTTTCCGTCGATAACCGCACTTCCTGCAATCGCCCCAACTTTGGGAATGTTGAAAACACTGCGGACTTCGGCTCTTCCAATGACTCTCTCTTTAATTTCAATTGAGAGCAGACCTTCAGCAAGTTTTTTAATATCTTCTAGAAGGTCGTAAATGATACTGTAAGTCTTAATCTGGATTCTCTCTTGTTCGGCAACTCTTTGGGCTTTGACATCGGGCCTAACATTAAACCCTAAAATCACAGCCTGACTTGCAGCGGCCAACATTACATCCGATTCAGTAACTCCCCCGGTTCCAGTGTGCAGAACTTTGAGTTTTACCTTTTCCGATGTGAATTTATTAAGAGCTTCCTTCAAGGCTTCGGTTGATCCAGCCACGTCGGCTTTCAAAATAATTTTAAGTTCTTTATCGGGTCCACTTCCCGCATTCATCATCTCTTCTAAGCTCATCTTTGGCTTGTTATCCAAAGCTAACTGTTTAGCTTTGACCGCGCGGGCATCAACAAGTTCCTTAGCCGATTTTTCATCGGCCATAACGAAAAACTCATCTCCGACTGCAGGCACGGCCGGAAGCCCCAATATTTCAACCGGGTCACTAGGAAGCGCCTCGGTGATGCGAGAGCCATCGGAACTGGTCATAGCCCGAATCTTTCCGTAAGAAGTTCCTGAGACAAGCAAGCTTCCAACAGTTAATTTTCCGTGCTGTACTAAAACTGAAGCAATCGGACCTCGATTTTTATCTAGCCGAGATTCAATCACCACACCCCTAGCAAGTGTGTCGAAATTGGCTTTAAGCTCCATGATTTCGGCTTGAAGCAAGATACTTTCTAGTAGGGAATCTAACCCTTTTCCAGTTTTGGCCGAAACAGGCACATAAATGGTATTACCGCCCCACTCTTCTGGCGACAGCTCATGTCCAGCCAGAGTTTGCTTAATGCGATCAGGATTTCCATCGGGGAGATCTATCTTGTTGACCGCCACAATAATCGGCACACCGGCAGCTTTAGCATGATTGATCGACTCTAAAGTTTGGGGCATTACCCCATCCACCGCAGAAACCACTAGGATCACAATATCCGTCACTTTAGCGCCTCGAGCTCTCATGGCTGTAAAAGCTTCATGGCCCGGGGTATCTACAAAAGTGATTTTTCCTTTGGGTAACGTAACGGTATAAGCACCTACATGTTGCGTAATTCCACCGGCTTCTCCTGCTGCCACTTTGGTTTTTCTAACCGCATCTAAGAGAGAGGTTTTTCCATGATCAACGTGGCCCATGATAGTAACGACCGGTCCCCGCGGCTGCATGACCCCTTCTTCTTTTACCACTTGAGGAATGTACGCCTCCTCTTTGAAGATCTTTTGCTTCACTTCGTAACCAAGCTCTTGAGCTAACAACATGGCGGTGTCATGGTCGATCGACTCATTGATAGAAACCGTCACACCCATGCCCATGAGTTTACCGATAATGAAGGCGGCCTTTTGGCTAACTTGCTTGGCAAACTCGGCCACAGCGATTTTGTCACCCATTTCAACAACCCTTTTATGGTCACTTGGAGTAGTGATCTGAGTTTTTAGAGCGGGGCGATTGGTCGCTACTTTCTTTTTCTTAGTTGAATGAACTAACTCGCGCTTTAAAAAATCGGCGCTTTTAAAAACGGTGCTTTGACGCTCAAGAAGCCTGCGTTTTCCCTGTTCTTTAGCCGCTTCTTGAGTCGAGGTCGCAAAGTCGACTTCTTTGACTCTCTTGGAGAGAATACCTGTAGCCGGTGCCGTCGAAGCCACTTGTGGCTTGGCAGCCGGAGTCGTTTTAGCGGTCGAAGAGGTTCTAACATCCCGTTTCAGCTTCTCAACTTTGGGTCCGACCTTTTCGCCTAAATACTCCTCAGTAGCCACTTTCTTAATAATAGAAGGAAAGAATCGGCGAACCTTCGGAGTCACCATCTCTTCTACAGGTTTTGCTACTGTAGTCGACTTGACTTCCGTTTTTGGAGATTCTGCAGAAGCAGGTGTTTCCTTAAAAACTTCTGTCATTTCAGGTTGAGCTACGACTTCACTGCTTAGTGCCTCAGCAGAGCTCTCAAGAACTACATTCTCCTTAGGAACTGCTCCGCTTTGAGTTCGGGTGACACTTTCTTCGACAGATAGCCTCTCTTCTGCGTCATTTACTTCGACCGTATTAGCTCCAGCGGGAGCCGCTTCGGGCTCCGTTGCCATTGCGTTCGTCTTAGCCGATCTTCTGCGAATCACCGTTGTTCCAACTCTTTTTTCTGTCACTTTTGATTTTTCGCTTGAGCTGGGGGACGTAGTTTTCGCTAAGGCTTTGTTCTTTCGATGATGTTCTTTAATAATACGAATTTCTTCGGTTCCAAGAACACTCATAGTGTTTTTGACTTCTACGCCAAGACGTTGAGCCAAATCCACTAGATGCAACGCATCCATACTCAGATCTTTTGCAAGCTCGTATACTTTTATTTTAGTAGTCATTCGTCCTTCGATTTTTACGATTCGCTAGAATCCTCTTTAGAAGCTTCACTTAAAGTTTCTGCTTCGTTTTTTTCTTTTTCTTGAAGAGCTCTCATCTCAGCTTTTAACTGTTCATCCGCGGCACTTCGAGATTTCTTAACACCGACATTTTGAGCTTTTTGAGCTTCTAACTGTTTAGCTTTAACCTCAGCATGTTTTCCGGAGGCCAGAAGCTCTTTAGCTTTTTCTTGAATATCTTTAGCCTTATCTTCGTTAAAACCCGGAACAGTGGCTATCACAGCAGCGTCGGAGTTAGCTATTTGTTCCATAGTAAATCCGTACTGATACAGACTCTGAGCTAAAGTATCATTGACCCCTTCAATTAATTTGAGAAGCTCTTTAGCGTCATCTTGTCGCTGAGCCATTTTGCTCTCAGAAACAATATCAAGTTTCCAACCAGTCAAAATGGAAGCAAGCTTCACGTTTTGCCCGCGCTTACCAATCGCAAGAGACAACTGATTGTCCGCGACGACAATATCCATGGAGTGATTATCTTCATCCACGCGCACCTTGATCACTTCAGCAGGAGCCAGAGCATTACATACAAACCTAGTTTCGTCTTCCTCCCAAGGAACGATGTCGATTTTCTCTCCTCTTAACTCTTGAACCACATTCTGAACTCGAGCCCCTTTTACCCCAACACAAGCCCCTACTGGATCCACATCGGAATCAGTAGAAGTTACGGCAATTTTAGCTCTCATCCCGGGCTCACGAGCTGCACTTTTTATTTGGACAATACCTTCGTTAACTTCTGGCACTTCCTGTTTAAAAAGCTGAATTAACAACTCAGGACACGTTCTTGAGAGAACAATCTTAGGGCCCCTAGGAGTCTGTTGAACATCGATCAAATATCCCACCACTCGATCATGAATTTTAAATGTCTCACCAGGAATCTGTTCGCGAGTAGGTAAAATCGCATCGGTGCGGCCTAAATTAACAACCACACACCCTTTTTCAATTCTTCGGCACTCTCCGTGAACAACTTCCCCTTTTCGGATATTAAATTCGTTGTAAATGATATCTCTTTCCGCATCTCTAACTTTTTGAATAATGACCTGTTTAGCTGTCTGAGCCGCTATTCGTCCGAATTGATTGGTATCGAGTTTAACCCCGATACTATCACCCACGGAAACATCGGGATCTAATTCTTTGGCTTCTTCAAATGTGATTTCATTTGCATCATCATCCATTTCTTCGACGACCGTTTTGAATTGGAACAACTCAATTTCACCAAGGTCTTCATTAAAATGGGCTTCGATTTCTTTGTCGATGCCATATTTTTTCTTAGCAGCCATCACCAGCGCAGACTCTAAGGCTTCGATAAGAATTGCTTTATCAATACTCTTATCTTTTTCCACTTGTTCAATTACTCTACCTAACTCTGAAGCCATAACCTCTTCCTTTTATTTTGTTCCTTTTGATTCAAAGTTCCAAATACGATTAGCCCGTTTGATGTTATCAAAAGAAATTTCAAATTCTTTTCTATTTTTTATCCCCTGAGCCATGCTCAGACGACCTTGCTCCACTTTAACCAACTGTCCTCGAACATTGGCCCCAATCCCGGGTATACTTTCATAGAGGTTAACTGATATCTCCCGTCCGACCTCTTTTTCAAAATCGGATAAAACTCTCAACCTCCGATCGAGCCCAGGCGAGGAAACCTCCAAATTGTAAGCCCCTTGAGTTAAGTTTGCAGCCTCAATCAAGGGATCAAGGGTTCGACTTAACTCAGCCACTTCTTCTAGAGTTGGCCCTTTCTCGGTGTTTAGCTTATCTATAAAGATTCGAACCACTGAACTTGAGGCCACCCGAGCATCCACATCCAACACTCGATAATCGGTATCGTTTAAAGCCTGATCACAAAGCTGAAGAAGCTTTAATTCAACTTCAGATTTTTTGATAGATTCGGCCACAGTTTAACCCTCTACCTCTTCATAAAGAAAAAGCGGGCTCAAGCCCGCTTTTCGCTAAATACACCCAGAAAGATGACATGTTTTATCAGCTATTCGACTTTAAAACAAGAGAGGAGAATTCTTTTTTTAAAATCTCAAGACACTGTGAGAAATAAAACCCATCTATCTGTCATTATTACTGAAATTCTTGTCTCATAAAATCGGAGGTTTCCGATTCTTCGGAATTGGACGGGTTAGGTTCGGCTGGCGCAACCGACTCAGTAGTGCCTCCTAGGACCCGATTTTCTCCTGAAGTCCCGGCTTTAACCCCAGGTTCACCTACTCTAGACACGTTATCTCCGGTGAGGTTGGGTACGGTCCCTATCTTAAAAGCAACTCGAACCCGACTGGGTGTTCCGGGTCTAGCTAATTTTCCAGTATTTCGATCGATATAGGCAAAAACGACATCCTCAGGAATGGTGAAATCAATATTGGGAACCTGCTCGGTTGCAACTTTCATGTAATCAGCCCAAATAGGTGCCGCCGCTTTTCCCCCGGTCTCACCGACATCTAATGGTTTGTCTTTGAGATATCCCACCCAGACACCGGTCATCAGAGTCGGCGTGTATCCCACAAACCAAGCATCTCGATGATCATTGGAGGTCCCCGTTTTTCCGGCAATTTGACGAGCAATCACTCCTGCTGCGTGTCCCGTTCCTTGAGGATCCCTAATAACTCCTTTAAGAACATCGGTCATAACGTACGCTGTTTGCGCAGAGATCACATGCCCGGGAGGTAACTCATTTGCAGGTTTGGCGACAGTAATAGCTCCGGTTTCCGACTGCGGAGATGTTTTTTCAACCTGCTCCGTACCTTTTGGAACACCACCTAGGTCTTTTTCAAGAGAATCATTCAAATCCGAGAAGGCCTCAATAACCCTTCCCTCGGAATCTTCAACACGTTTAATATACTTAAGTGCCACGGGTTTCCCAAGCCTTGGAAATATAGAATAGGCTCGCATGAGCTCTTCAAGACTACTCGACCATGAGCCGAGCCCAATCGTTAAGTCTCTTGGTAGCTGCGATGTGATCCCTAAAGTTCTTGCATACTGAATGGCATAATCAACACCAATTTCATTTAACAACTTTACAGTAGGGATATTCATCGAGCGAATAATCGCGGTTCGAAGCGGAATATCCCCCTCAAATTTATTTCCATAGTTATGGGGCTTCCACTCCTCCTCTGCGGCCGCTCCGACGGTTTGAGTCTCGCTCTTTCCTTCAGTTACAAACACGATCGGAGAATCGGTAACCAAAGAAGCAGGAGAAAATCCCTTATCAAAGGCTGCAGCGTAGAGAAGAGGCTTGAAGGTAGAACCTACTTGCCGTTTGGCTTGAAGGGCACAATTAAATTTGCTCTTATTAAAATCGGTACCGCCCACCATAGCTCTCACAAACCCATTCTGCACTTCATAGGACAATATGGCCCCTTGAACTTCTGGCTCTTGTTCTAAAGTGACCGATGCATATTCGGCCTTTTTGTCTATTTTATCGACTTTGACCCAAATGACGTCTCCTTGTTTTAAAAACTGAGATAACGTCTTAACAGGTTGATTATTAATTTTGACCCAAGAAACTGCTGAAACCGGCAAAACTAGTGACGTTTGTCCCACCCGAATAAAAGCAGAGTTTTTATCATCCCTGACCTCGGATATCAGCCCCTTATATAATTTGCCTTCAGAAACGGGTGTCGCGCCAAAAAAATGGCTCGATTTTTCATAGTACGGCGTCAAATCGTACTCCAAGCCGCGAGTTCCGTTTGCGGCATCCGAATATAAAAGACGCGGAGGATTAAGGTCTTCCACAACTTCTTTATGAGTCGCTCGAATAAAAGCTTCTTGAAGTGTCGGCTCGTCTAAATGTTCAGGTACTCCCCGCCAGCCCAGCCGTTTATCAACTTCACGAACTCCACGATCCACCGACTTTTCAGCCGCTTTCTGAAAATCATACTTTACGGTCGTGTAAACCTTGTATCCCTGACTCAAAACATGCTCTGAGCCATACTTAGACATGAGATACTGCCGGACATATTCCGTAAAGTACGGAGCGGCCGTCGTATTGAGATCCTCTAAATTTTTAAGACGAAGCAGCTCATTGTAAGCGTCTCGGCTCTGGCTAGCAGAAATAAACTTCTCATCCACCATTCTCTTTAAAACATAACCTTGCCGCCTCTTGGCCAAATGGGGGTTTCGAATCGGATTCCATTCATTAGGACGCTGAGGCAACCCTGCGAGTAACGAAGCCTCCCCAAGAGTCAGTTGCTCCACTTTTTTTCCAAAATAGTTCCTAGCAGCCGAAGCGACTCCGTAGGAACCATGACCTAAGAAAATCTCATTTAAATATAAATTGAGAATTTCTTTTTTGGACAAAGTTTTTTCCATTCGCCAAGCCAATACAATTTCTCTAACTTTCCGCGAGATCTCTTTCTTTTTAGTGCTGAGTAGAAGAGCTCGAGCCACTTGCTGAGTAATGGTGCTACCACCTTGAGCAAATCTTCCTCGAACGACGTTAGAGAAAATCGCGCGACCGATCCCGTTAAAATCGATGCCGTTATGCTCAAAAAACTTGGCATCCTCGGCGGCAAGAAAGGCTTGAATGACATAATTAGGAAGAGAATTATAATTAAAGGGGTAGCGCCTCTCAGTCGTGAACTCCCCTATTTTTCTCCCCTCATCGGAAAACACTTCAGTCGCTTTGATGTGTTGGAAATCCTTAAGCTTGGTGACATCCGGTAAGGTACTGGTCAAATAGTAAAGGGTCCCACCCAAAATAACCACTCCCAAACTAAAGAGACCCAACAACGAGATTGACGTAGCGCGAACCAGACGCTGAAATTTACTTTTAAAATTTAAAACTTTTTCTTTCATAAAAGACCAAAGTTCAATCATACCAGAATTCAATCACAAACCTTAAGTTGATGTTAAGGATATTTTTACTGGGGTATTGACGCTCTCGTGATAGGGTTTATCATAATCCCATTATGACTAAACAACCGACTGCATCAGAAAAACCGACTCAACTCAACGTAACAATCAAAGAACACATTGTACAAGACTTAAAGCTCATGGAACAGAACACCAATATTTCAGTGGACGAATTGGTAACCAAGGCCCTTATGTTTTTCATCGCAACTCACAACGATTATTTAGGGCGAAATAAATAGCTATAACGCGACTACTCTTTTTCCAAATAAGGACGGATCACATCAACAACGCCTAGAGCAGCATGCCGCAACTTTTCCTTAAATAGGAAAGTTTCATAACGACTTATCAAATCTTATAACCTTGGTCCTCTATAAGTCTTTGCAATTTAAGAAAAAATATATCGAACCAGCCTCTTAAAAAGCCCATTCAAAGAGAGCAGCATGTTATCACAGCTTTTCTAAAATTCTCCTACTGCGAACCCTGATAGAATCGGTGTCAAAAATGAGTGCAGTTAGCACAACACATTTATCACACCCAAACCATTGAATTCATAAGTTTATATTCCAGCTATTCTCAGACTGTAAAAATCCAGTGCACCCACCCTAGGTATGCATTTGAAAACTTAGGGCTATTTTGAATGGCACTTCAGTTGCTTTAATCTAAGAGTGCGATGAGATAAATCGAAACACAAAGCGAACAAAGCCCAAGTGCTGGTTGTTGTTGAGAGATGAAGTGCTTAATAAGGTTTTAGTTAAGAGTTTCGAGCGGAAGTTTTAATTCGGTTTGCCTCGTCCCTACCCCCCAATGCTCTTGAAAAAGAGCTTAGAAAGTAGCTCAGTGGGGTGAGCCTAAAACTCACTCTACTGGGCTATGATCTACCCCTTAATCAACTTAAGTTACAAAATCATTTTAAGCAATGTGGCCCCACTTTTCGGGCATGGCAACTTTGATCACTCTTTCTACTTCACTTGCCGTCTCCTCCAACGCTTTTCCGGTAATATCGAAAACTGGCCATCGGCGATTTTTTCGATAAATCTGCTTACAAAACTCTATCTCTTCAATCACAAAATTGAGATTGGCATAATCCCCGCTCGGATGTTCTCCCATTCGCACTAAGCGTTCCCGACGAATTCGGACCAGGGTCTCCGGCTCGATGAGAAGCCCTACAATTTTTCTCTGATCAGTTTGAAATAATTCTACGGGAGGTTCAATATCTTTAACTAAAGGAACATTAGCTACTTTCCAACCCTTGTAGGAGAGATAAACACTCAGTGGCGTCTTTGAAGTCCGAGAGAGCCCCACCAAAATGATATCGGCCCTATCTAAACTGTCGGCATATTTTCCATCGTCGTGCTTAACTGTAAATTCAATCGCTTCAATTCGTTTAAAATAATTTTCATTCACTTGATGAAAGAGCCCTGGTTGCGATTCAGGATTTCTTTTAAGGTGTTGAGATAATTTTTCTAGAAGGGGCCCAAGCAGATCGACAGCGGCCACTCCCGTTTGCTGACTTATCGAATCAATAAAGATTCTTAAATTATCCGATACAACTGTGTAGACAACTATCGCATTAACCGAGTGTGCTTCTTCAAAAATACTTCGGACCTGTATTTCGGTTCGAATATTTTTAAACCTGACTATCTTAAGCCCCTCACGAACATATTGAAGAAGAGCCGCCTTGATCATTTGGTCAGCGGTTTCACCCGTTCCATCCGAAATCACATAAATTTTAAGTCCATTATCAATCATAATGGGTACTCATACTGAAGATTTTCGCCTCTTGCAAAACGCATCGCTTCTTCGATGCAAATCCTTGCCATCTCTTCGCGTGCCCAGCGACTTGCCGAGCCAATGTGGGGAACCGAAAGGGCGTTGGGTAAATCGAGCAGCCCTTGAGCCACTTGAGGCTCTTTCTCAAAAACATCAAGTCCAGCTTGAAAATCAGGATTCTTTTTTAAGTGCTCTACCAGAGCGGTTTCATCAATAATGGGCCCCCTTGCCGTGTTAATGAGGATGGCAGTGGGCTTCATCTTAGAAAGGTTTTCTTGATTAAACAGGTGACGAGTCTGCGGTGTAAGCGGGCAGTGGAGACTTACCACATCAGACTCTTTCAATAACTCCTCAAACCCGACTTGAGTTGCCCCATCGACAGGAAAGTGTCGTCTTGAAAAATAAACAACCCTCATCCCGAAACATTGAGCTCGTTTCGCAACGGCCTGTCCAATTTTTCCCATGCCAACAATACCCAAAGTCGATCTCTCAAACGAGAGTCCTAAAAATAGACTGGGGAAAAAACCATTAAACTTACCTTGCTTCAAAAACTCCCGGGCCTCATTCACCCTTCTCCCACAATTTAAAATTAAAGCCCACGCCAAGTTTGCAGTCGCCTCGGTAAGAACTCCCGGTGTATGTGACACTTTAACTCCACGCGTTTTTAGAGCCTTTAAATCCAAGTGGTCGACGCCCGTTGAAAAAGTAGCCAAATGCTTTAGACGGTTAGCGTGAGAAAGGACCCGTTCGTTGATAGGTTCGGTGAGCTGACAGATAAACACATCTTTATCTTTAATAGCCTGCGCCAATTCCATCTCATCAAGGGGACGCCCCTTTTCATAAATCTCAACACTTTCAAAATGGGGTTGAAGAATTTTTAAACAATCTAGGGGAAGTTTTCTACTGACTCCGGCCTTCATTATGGTTTAGGCTCCTCGATAAGCTTGAGCCAACTCGCTGCAGAACGCATGATTCGAATCTTAAAGCGAGCCCCCTCCTCCAAATACTCTTTCTCGAGGACTTTTGAATATTCATGAATTTGAGATTGCAACCAAGTATTGTGATAAGAAACTACAACTTCAAGTTCAATCATATCCCTCTCAAAGTAGCCAAAAATAGTATTTCTAAGCCGCTTCATATCTTCGGGATTAAGTGAAGAAACTACGAGACTATCGATGTATTTTCTCTCCAAAATCTTAGGAAGAAAAATTTCTTTGACTAGGTCGGCTTTATTGAACACTAAAAGACTGGGTTTAGATCCAGCTCCGATATCTTCGAGCACTTTGCGTGTCACTTCTAAGTGATGCGGATACATCACAGAAGAAAGATCCACTACATGCAACAGCAAATCGGCCTCAAGCACTTCGGCAAGAGTTGAACGAAAAGAAGCCACTAAACTGTGAGGTAGCTTATCAATAAACCCTACCGTATCACTGAGTAAAATTGGGGGTCTTGTTTTAGGATCAATGACTTTAACAGTAGAATCCAAGGTTGCAAACAACCTATCATCAACATAAACCTGGCTGGTCGTCAGATGATTCATTAAAGTCGATTTACCGGCATTTGTGTATCCGACTATCGCTACTCTTAAAAACTTATCCCCTCGATGAGCTCTTTGAATTTGTCGCTCTGAAGAAGTGTGCGCCAACTCCTCTTTAAGCCTTGAGATGCGATTACGAATCAAACGACGATCCAATTCAATTTGTCTCTCTCCCACCCCTTTAAGTCCGATCCCACCTTTTTGTCTTTCTAAGTGAGTCCAACGTCGGGTCAGATGCGTTGCTAAGTATTCTAAACTTGCCAACTCTACTTGATTTTTAGCCTCTTTTGTTCTGGCATGTTTTGAGAAGATCTCAAGGATAATCCCGGTTCTATCAACGATCCGGCATTGAATAATTTTTTCAAGGTTCTTTTGCTGCGTCCCCGTAAGTTCATTATCAAAAGCAATAATCGAGCATTCATGTTCTTTAGCTAATTGCCTAATCTCTTCCGCTTTTCCGGTCCCCACATATATTGCAGGGTTTGGCTTATCTTTTTTTTGAATCACCGAATGCACTACCTGAGCACCTAACGTATCGATGAGTCTATTTAACTCAGATAAACTATTTTCAATTTCATTTGAAGTTTCCCCGGGCAGCTGCATACCCACCATAAGAACCTTCTGTTTTTCTTCTAACAAAATAGTAGGACGATTTTTTGAGCTAGAACTCAATTCCGATCTCCTCGGGGCACTTCTAAACCATCGCAAAGATAGATTGTGTTAGATAAAGTCTGAGCCCAATTACACCAATCTTTAGAAAGCTTTCCAGTCTCGGAAACGAGCGCTATCGAACTGAAACCGATTCCTTCAATATTTTTCAAAAGCTGATCCCTGTCACAATGTTTCGATGACAACACCACCATGGAAGCCTTTATTTTTTTCATGGTTGGGATAAACACCGGGAGACTGAGAGACCCCTGAGTTGCTCTTCGAATTTGATGGTTCATACTCCAATCTAAACAACGAACACTTTCATGGACAGAATGAGGGGTTTCATCCTGGATGATCACGATGCTATCCACCCCAAGTTCAACCAACACTGCAGGGTTCTGCTCCAGCGAAATTTTCACGATTTCAGACATAAAGTTATTTTAACCTATCCTCAGACACTAACCTATTTTTACCAAGGATGCGACTATTTGGCTTTATTTGGATTTGGGTGAAGCTGCCTAATCTTATCTAAAATACCATTGATAAAACTTGGGCTGCTTTCGGAACCGAATTGTTTAGAGACTTCGATCATTTCATTAATCGAAACAGTAGCCGGAATATCATCACAAAAAAGGATCTCATAGACTCCAAGGCGCAACGCATTGCGATCCACCGCCGCCATTCGTTCAGGCCGCCAATTCTCTGAAGCCTTCTTGAGAAGAGTATCAATTTCACTCAATTTTTCAGTGACTCCTAAAACCAAACGATGAGTAAACTCGTCTAGTGTATTCTTTTCTAAGGAGTAGAACTCCTGAAAGTGGTTAAGCGCTTTCTGAGTAGAAAGGTCTTGATTCAAATCTAATTGAAATAGTATTTGAAGAGCTTCGATTCGATTTTTTCTTCGACCTGTTTTCATAAACCACTTTAAATAGGGAAACGACGACACAACTCCATCACTTCCCCTTTGACCTGCTTGACAGTAGATTCACTGTAATCGGAAACAACTCTCGAAATAGCCCGGGCCAACCAAGCCATTTCAGTCTCTTTTAATCCCCGAGTCGTTATCGCAGGGGTTCCCATTCGAATTCCACTAGTTACAAAAGCACTCGCCGTTTCAAAGGGAACCGTGTTTTTATTAGCTGTCAGTCCAACTCGGTCCAAACGCTCCTCGGCCTCTTTACCTGTGATCCCTTTATTTCGCAAGTCGATCAAGACTAAATGGTTATCGGTACCGCCACTGACCAGCGTAAAGCCCTCTTCCAAAAGACCGGCAGCCAGCGCTTTACAGTTTTTGATAATTTGAGCTTGATACTCTTTAAACCCAGGAGTCATTGCTTCTTTAAAAGCTACAGCCTTTGCAGCGATCACGTGCATTAAGGGCCCGCCTTGAATGCCAGGGAAAATCCTTGAATTAATTTTGGCTCTTTGAGCCTCTTTAAATAGAATAATTCCCCCCCGAGGGCCTCTCAGAGTTTTGTGTGTCGTGCTTGTCACAATATCAGCATGTCCAATCGGAGTGGGGTGCAATTTAGCCGCAACCAATCCGGCGATGTGAGCCATGTCGACCAGGAAAAACGCCCCCACTTCACGAGCTATAGCTCCAAATTTCTCAAAATCAATCACTCTGGGATAAGCACTTGCGCCGGCAATAATGAGCTTAGGCTTATGCTTTAGGGCTAAATCTCTCACTTCATCGTAGTCAATAAGATGGCTATCGGGTCGGACACCATAAGAAACCACTTTAAAGAGAAGTCCTGAAAAGTTGACCGGATGGCCATGAGTCAAGTGGCCTCCATGGGACAAATTCATACCAAGGATGGTGTCACCTGGAGATAGAACCGCTAAATAGGAGGCCATATTGGCTTGGCTCCCCGAATGCGGCTGAACATTGGCAAAATCGGCCCCAAATAGCTGACAAACTCTTTCAATTGCTACCGCTTCTACTTTATCAACAAACTCGCAGCCACCGTAATATCGTTTGCCTGGATAGCCTTCGGCGTATTTATTAGTAAGCACTGTCCCTTGGGCTTCCATTACAGCCCTTGAAGCAATATTCTCACTGGGAATAAGCTCCAGAGAATTCTGCTGACGAATCAATTCTTCCTGAATAAATCCAGCGACTGCCGGATCGACTTCTCTAAGATGCTCCATATTTTTTCTCCAGTGCTGTAATCAGTTCAATTCTGTTCTGATGCCGACCGCCCGAAAACTCTGCTTTCAACCAGCTCGAGCACGCTTCAATCGCCGTTTCAAGCTTCACCAATCTAGATCCTACACAAATAATATTAGTGTTGTTGTGCTCTTTAGACAAAGTTGCAGAAGTCGAATCCCAAACAGTCGCAGCTCTTACCCCGGGAATCTTGTTCGCTGCTATGGCCACTCCAATGCCGGAACCACAAATCATAATACCTCGCGCCGACTGAGCCACAACCTCAACAGCTACTTTTTCAGAAAATGTGGGATAATCACAAGAAGCTTCGCTATGACAACCACGATCTAAAAAGTTTAAATCGGAAAACTTAAGCCTAAGCTCTTTGAGGAGAGCAACTTTAAAAGCATACCCCGCATGATCAGAGCCCACGTAAATCGTGTTATCCATATTTCACTTCAGATTTTTTTGAAGATAAGCGTTGCATTTGTCCCCCCGAACCCAAACGAATTTGACATAGCATAATCAATCTTCATCTCTTGAGCTGTGTGAGGGACATAATTCAAATCGCACTCGGGACTGGGGTTTTCTAAGTTAATCGTGGGGGGAGCCACTTGATTTTGAATCGCCTTAACACAGAAGGCAGCTTCGATAGCTCCGGCAGCCCCTAACAAATGGCCTGTCATGGATTTGGTAGAACTTACCGCTACTTTCTTAGCGTGTTCTTTGAAAACATTTTTTACGGCAATAGTCTCATTAATGTCGCCAATGGGGGTTGAAGTCCCATGGGCATTAACATACTGAATCTGATCAGGATTAAGTTTGGCATCTGTGAGCGCTAAGCGCATGCATCGGGCCGCCCCTTCACCTTCAGGAGCAGGTTGAGTGATGTGGTAAGCATCACAGTTCAAACCATAACCAACCACTTCGGCAATGATATTTGCATTACGTTTCTTCGCTCTTTCATACTCTTCAAGTACCAAAATAGCAGAGCCTTCAGCGATGACAAAACCATCTCGATCTTTATCAAAAGGTCTTGAAGCTTTTGCCGGCTCATCGTTTCGGGTGGATAAAGCTCTAAGTGCGCAGAATCCGCCTACTCCCAATTCGCATATGACCGCCTCAGCCCCACCCGTGACCATGACATCGCAAGTCCCATTCTGAATATACCTAAACGACTCCCCCAAAGCGTGAGCACTCGAGGAACAGGCTGTTGTAATGCAGGTATTTGGCCCTTTAAGACCGTACTTAAGCGACAACTGGCCGGCTGCTAAATTTCCAATCACCGCCGGAATGAAAAAAGGGCTCACTCGCCGTGGCCCCTTTTCCAATAATTCTTTATACTGTGCTTGAATTTCAGCTAACCCACCGATACCCACTCCAACGATAGAACCTATTCTCTCAAGATTTTCCGAAGCTAAATTAAGCCCGGAGTTTTCAAGAGCTTCAGTGCCTGCTACGAGGCAAAACTGAATAAATCGATCCATCTTCTTCAGGTCTTTTACCTGAAAGTGGGCTTCAGCTTTATAACTGACCACTTCGCCAGCAATCCGCGAGGAGTACTGAGAAGCGTCGAAGAGCATAATGGGACGGATACCCGACTTTGAATGCGTCAATGACTCCCAGTTTTCATTTACTGTAAGTCCGATGGGGCTTAAGGCGCCCATGCCTGTGACGACTACCCGTCTCATAAGTTTTTAGTTCACTTTGGTTTTGATATAGCTGATGACATCATTAACGGTTTTAATCTTCTCAGCATCTTCGTCCGGAATTTCTAAATCAAATTCTTCTTCCATGGTCATAACCAACTCTACGATATCAAGAGAATCGGCACCCAAATCGTCAATAAAGGAAGCTTCTGGAGTAACAGTCTCCATATCGACTCCAAGTTGTTCCACGATAATATTTTTAACTTTTTCTTCAACAGACATTGCGTTTCCTCCGCTATAAGTTCTGTGCTTTTCACAAATTACTGATTCGGTGAAGCAGATTAGCAGCGAAAGGTTCACCTTGCAAGCATTCCTTCCCAAGGCCAAAGCTTTAATATACTTCATAAAAAAGATGGACTGGAAGAGATTAAATAAAGAGGTTATTTTTTTGAAAGCGTTGCCCCCGCCTTCGGCTTTACTGTCAAGCCATTGCAAGGAAAAGGAAAAAAGAATTTATCGACTTTTATTACAGGCCGAATGTTTTATACCTGCTCCCTTTAAGCGAGTTTTTTAAGAGATTCAAACGGCCATGAAGTTGGTTTGAGGCGCGCAGTTTATTGGCTGTTTGACAATGCGGCGAATCATAACATAAAACTTCAAGAAAACTTATTAAATCTTATAACCTTGGTCCGCTATAAGTCTTTGCAATTTAGGAATAAATAGTTCGGACCAGCCTCTTAAAAAGCTTACTTAAAGAAAGCAAGTATAAGAATTTAAACTGTTCTCAAACAAGAACGTTTTTTTGGCTCTCGGACAAATTACTTTCAAAAGCGCCCTTAACCCATTGAATCGACAAGTCGATCGTGTCGTTGCCGTCATTGCCATGTTTGTCTTGCGAAATCGATACTAGAAAGTGACTGGGTACCGTCTCTGTGCGAGTCGGATGTCCGGTGTGGAAGAGCGACTGTTCCTCAGAGTCTCAACCCCAGGGTTAACCAAAGGGGCTTTATCCGTAAACTTGGGGGGCTGATGAGGCTTGGCACTTGATTCCTCCGCCAAACTCAATCGAGTGAATCCGATCAAAACTGTCATAATTAAAATCGGGGGTTTCTCTGTTCCAAGTTACAGTTGCTTTATAATCGGACATTTTTAGTCTCGACGTTAAATTATTGCTCCAGCTCTTCAGTCTCAGGCGGGAGTTCAGAGGCGGTTACTATAACTTTAGCTTTCGGCTTATCTAACAAACTCATCACATTGGCTTGAATATTTATACAAATATTTTTTAGAGGAAGATGGCTTAAATTTCTCGGAGAGAATGGATTTTGAATCTCAGCTCCAATTTCATCTAGAGTGAAAAGGGGATAGGACGCTAAAGCCACAACAAATGGGGTCAACCAAACGACTCGGTCCACCAGTCCCAGGGGTAACAACAATAAAAACAGAAGAATAAAGCGCCTTACAATGATTGCTATAGCTAAAGGAATGGGAGTATTTCTAATTCTTTCACAAGCGCCGATCGCATCAATGAGAAGAGCCCTCTCTCTTTCAGCTCTTTGGAACGCAAAATTATCCAATCCTTTAGTTCGCAAAACACGAATAAGTTCTGCAATTTTAGCTCCGACGTAGGTCGGCATGTGCTGGCTGTTTTTAATTCGATTGGTCTCCTCTTCTCCCAGAAGCTCTTTCACTTCAGTGAGCTCTTTTTCAGAGCGAAGCGACTCTCGCATCACATGGGGAAATGCGGCTACCCAACTTAAAAAGGTTTTTGAGAGCGCTTGATTTGCCGAGCTGTACTCGTAGCCGATGATGGCTAAGTTTCGACTCTGGTTCACAATGCTTCCCCAAATTTTTCTGGCTTCCCACCAACGATCTAGCCCGGAATTAATTCTCAAAAGAAGAAAAAGACTCAGTACGGCCCCGGAGTATTCTAGCGGAGTGATGGGAATGGCCACTTGCGGGTAATGATGAAAGACCACGGAACACGCCAAGGAAAAACAGGTCGTAAAGATCACCCGCCGAGTCACTGCAAGAGAGGCAGAACCTTTGATGGCAAGCGCAGTTCTTAAAAAACTCTTCGATTCGCCTTTATTGGTCAGATCAAAGCGAACCTCTTGATGAGGGAGTAGCGGTTTTTCAGTTTTATTTTTAAATAAGGCCATTTTTTTTTCTGTAAGTTAAGCCCTTAATTTGAGTCTAAACACCCATGGATAGTAATTTCAAAGGTCTTATTCTATGAGACTCGCCTCTACCCACGCTAAATTTTATATTTTCAAAATGTTTTTTCATAGAATTCTCAAAGTTAGACAAGCTTGACGTTAACTGTAGTATGCCTTGTTTTAAGGAGCATAATCAAGCCATAAAAAAAGGAACTTTTCTTCATAATCCAAAACAAACTATGGATATTAAATTCAAAGGCCCTATTTTTCGAAATCCGCCCTCACGCAGGTATAAGAATTTAAACTGTTCTCAAACAAGAAAGTTTTTTTGGCTCTCGGTTATAACGGGGGGCCGTTTATACCTTCTATCCGTTTGTTAACAAATGATTATGAAACTAATATCAACAAACAGCCAAGGAGCGATAATAACAAACGTAACTTGGGTTAGCCGCTATTGACAGAGCAAGAAGCTCTTGTAGCGAACATGATATCCGTCAGCCCAATCAAAGGCGTCAGTATAAATTCCTTTGATTTGTTTGACTTTCTTTTGCCTAAGACCCACCAAGTCTTTCACAGAAAAATCATAGTAAGCATATTGATCTCCATCGCTAAAATCCAAAACGGCTTTGCTTTTATTTTCATTGGTGCTGATGGTTCCTTCGCTCGACTCGGACTCATTGGCGTTAGTAACCTTAACCGTGCCTTTGTCTAAATCCAATTCAAAAATTATCTTGCGGCCCATTTCGCCGTCACACCACGAGTGGGTATTCACAGGACGATTTACATCTTTGCAACTACGAACTTGACAGTTCAAAGCTTTAGGAAAAAGGATTTTTGATCCAGCCAAGGCTCCTGTTGAAATCAACATTAATGATACAAAAAAAATTCTCATATTGACCTCCGTAATCCGTAAAAAGTTGGATAACTTTATACTGCGGTGCGCCTATATTGGCCAGACTTTTCGTTGGCAAAAGCTATCTTGCTGTTTACAAAGCGTTTTTATAACTTGAGAGTATTCAATGTCTTTACGGGAACTTGATACTGAAACGGCATTTACCTGGTCCGTATCGAGGCTCGCGGCGCCGAACCTAGCCCCGTGAGGGTCTATTAATGTGCTGTTTATTAGCGATAACTTTATTTATGGCCCTTATAACTCAATAAGAAATGGGCTTTTAGGCTGCTTATGCGTCTTCGGTGATTTCAACGCCTTGGGCGGGCGGCCTCCCACCGCGGATCGGCCCCCTTCTTCAGGGTTTCTGAGCCATTCGCCCCACTTCCGCATCCCCCAAATAGAATTATTCACCGGCTCGCCGTTGCAGAAGAGGTCTCGAAGGGGGGATAAACGGGAACTTCCCCGTAC